>Ga0136588_1000005_pt1 | contig 126926 bp, 134 predicted proteins | sample AntRauMFilla1564_FD_104782 | JGI IMG/M metagenome (GOLD analysis project Ga0136588, IMG submission 104782) | Saline lake microbial communities from Rauer Islands, Antarctica - Metagenome Filla 1 #564 | ecosystem: Environmental > Aquatic > Non-marine Saline and Alkaline > Saline | place... | reverse complement strand
TCCAAATAACCAAACCACCACCAAGAGTGCAACGTGTCGTGTGTTTGGAAACTTTAGTGAGAGGTAGGGTAGAGTTATATATAGATTAAGAAGATGAGGAAAACCACCCGAAGGGGTGGTTTTTTGGTGGAGAGTTTAAAATGTAATTGTTGTAATATACTTGCATTTTTTTTTATATATATTATAGTAGCCCTACCTAGATTTTATATAAATATGCCAACAATCAATCAACTTGTACGAAAAGGAAGAAGTAAACTCGGAAATAAGCCAAAAGCTATTGCACTTCACCGTGGTTTCAACACAATTAAAAACAAGCCAACAAAATACAGCTCACCATTCAAACGAGGTGTATGTACAAAGGTAACAACAAAAACTCCTCGTAAGCCTAACTCTGCGATTCGAAAGATTGCTCGAGTTCGACTTTCAAACGGTCTTGAAGTTACTGCGTACATTCCAGGAATGGGACATAACCTACAAGAGCACTCAGTGGTACTTCTGCGAGGTGGACGTGTAAAAGACGTTAACATTCGATACACTGTTGTTCGAGGTGTACTTGACGCCGAAGGTGTAAAGAATCGAAAGAAAGGACGATCAATGTACGGAGCATCAAAGCCAAAAGCTCAATAAGAAAAGGGTGCCAAGTTGAATAAAGATGGACTAGCACTAAAATTACTATATAAAAAGGGTGAACACACAAAAGTAATCCCGATTTAAAACTATAAATCAAACACAAACACAATGCGACGACCAATAAAAAACAAACATATAATAAAAGCTGACATTGAATACAAGTCAGAAAAAGTTGAGAAATTCATCAATCATTTAATGCACGACGGAAAGAAACATGCTGCACGAAAGGTTGTGTACGGAGCTCTTGAGAAAGTAAAAGTCCTTGCAGGCGTAGAAGACCCAATGGAGATATTCGACCTTGCACTCAAGAACGCCGCTCCTCAAATGGAAGTGCGATCACGACGAGTCGGAGGTGCAAACTACCAAGTTCCACGTGAAGTACGACCTGAGCGACGAGCTTTCCTTGCAATGACCTGGATTCTCAAAGCTGCTCGAGCAAAGAAAGGAAAGCCTATGGCAGACCTCCTCGCTCAAGAAATTTTTGAAGCAAGTAAAGGAGAAGGTGAAGCCGTGAAGAAGAAAGAGAATACTCACAAGATGGCAGACGCCAACAAAGCATTCGCTCACTTCGCTTGGTAATATAAAAAAACCATTTTATAGAAAACAAAAAAAACGCCATCGGCGTTTTTTTTGTTTTCAAGCTTTACTTCTATTGATTTTTAAGTACAATACTGTCTACAAACCTATTTATTAATACTATATTTTATTTTTATATAAAATGTATAAGCAAACTATACTATGAGCCGAGATTACCCGTTGAATAAAGTTCGAAACTTTGGAATTATTGCCCACATTGATGCGGGAAAGACTACGACAACTGAGCGTATTCTTTTCTATACTGGCGTATCGCACAAGATTGGAGAAGTGCATGACGGAGCTGCTGTTATGGACTGGATGGAGCAAGAACAAGAAAGAGGTATTACCATTACTTCTGCTGCAACAACATGTTTCTGGAATCCAACATATACTGATGCAGACGCAGCTGACAATAAGCACCGATTCAACATTATTGACACACCAGGTCACGTAGACTTTACTGTAGAAGTAGAGCGGTCACTTAAGGTGCTCGATGGTGGTGTTGTGGTATTTGATGGAGTAGCCGGGGTAGAGCCACAATCTGAAACTGTATGGCGACAAGCTGATAAATACAGTGTTCCACGAATTTGCTTCATTAACAAAATTGACCGAACAGGTGCATCTTTTGAGCGTTCATACCAATCAATTCTTAATCGACTTACAAAGAATGCTGTACGAGTACAGCTCCCAATAGGTTCAGAATCTGCATTGTCTGGTGTAGTTGACCTTGTGGCCATGAAGGCATATAAGTTTGAAGGAGAAATGGGAGCTCAAGTAGTAGAAATGGAAGTTCCTGCAGACATGTTAGAAGAAGCTACAAAGTATCACGCAGAGCTTGTTGAAAAAGTTGTTGAGCACGACGACGATCTTATGAATGCATATCTTGAAGGAAATGAACCCTCATTCGATGACCTCAAAAAGACTCTTCGAAAGGCAGTGATCACAAATAAGCTTGTGCCAGTATTTACTGGTTCATCGCTTAAAAATACCGGTGTGCAACTTGTGCTCGATGGTGTTGTTGATTACCTCCCATCTCCACTTGATATTCCTGCAGTAACAGGACTAGACCCAAAAACAGGTGGAGAAATTAGTCGAGAAGCGAGTGATGATGCGCCTTTTTCAGCTCTTGCCTTCAAACTACAAACTGACCCGTTTATCGGACAGCTTACATTCTTCCGAGTTTATTCTGGAAAACTTACTGCCGGATCATATGTATATAATGCAACAACCGGAGAAAAGGAACGACTGAGTCGAATTGTGCGAATGCATGCAAATGATCGTGAAGAAGTGGGAGAGGTATATGCTGGAGAGATCGCAGCCGCGGTAGGGCTTAAGAATACTCGAACATCAGACACTCTATGTGATGAGTCTGACCCAGTTGAACTTCATAGAATTGAATTCCCTGAACCCGTTATTTCACTTCGAATCGAACCTGCTACAAAACCTGACCAAGAAAAAATGGGAATGGCACTTCGAAAACTTTCTGACGAAGATCCAACCTTTCGAGTAACATCAGACCAAGAAACTAACGAAACTGTTATTTCGGGCATGGGTGAGCTTCATCTTGATGTACTTGTTGACCGACTGAAGCGAGAGTTCAAAGTGACTGCAAATGTTGGCAAGCCACAAGTTTCATACAAAGAAACTATTCAAATGGGTTCAGAGGCAGAGCATAAATACGCAAAGCAGTCAGGAGGTCGTGGACAATATGGACACGTAAAGATTCGAATCAAACCACTTGCTGAATCAGAAGTAAATCTTGAAAAAATTCCAAAAAACGTAAAACGAGAAGATCACTTTGAATTCACAAACTCTATCAAGGGAGGTGTTATTCCAACAGAATTTATTCCAGCAGTTGAAAAGGGAATTCGAGAAGCTATGGATCGCGGAGTTGTAGCTGGGTATAAAATGACAGATGTTGCAGTCGAACTCTACGACGGATCATTTCATGATGTTGACTCTTCTGAAGTAGCCTTTAAACTCGCTGCGTCACACGCATTTCAAGATGCTGCTCGAAAGGCAAGCGCTGTGCTTCTTGAGCCAATCATGAAAGTTGAAGTAGTAACACCTGATCAATTCATGGGTGACATTACTGGTAACCTAAGCTCAAAGCGAGGTCAAGTAGAAGGAATGGAAGAGCGTGGAGGGTTGCAGGCTATTAAAGCAACAGTGCCACTTTCAGAAATGTTTGGCTACACCACAACGCTTCGATCGATGACCGAAGGTCGTGCAACATCGACAATGGAATTTGATAGTTATGCTGTTGTTCCGACAAACGTTGCGAAGGATATAAAAGAGGCACGAGGAATAGTTTCATAATTTAAGCTGTACATTCTTATTTGAAATAAAAAACACCGCAAGGTGTTTTTTATTTTTTTTTTTGATATACTTAGCACATGAAAATAAATACAAAAATAAAATCTCACATCAAAGCCTTTACTCTTATCGAACTCCTTGTTGTTGTTGCAGTGATTAGTCTCCTCTCAAGTGTTGTCTACGCATCAGTCTCAACTGCACGAGAAAAAGCAGTGGTCGCAAAAACAAGTAAGGAAATCAAACAATTACAAAATGCTTTTGAGCTCTCAGTTAGTGACTCCGGTAGCTATCCGGTCCAGATGAGTGTTTCAGAAGGATCGCTCACACCAGATTCACCAGTTGTACAAAATTCAATCGGAAAATACATAAACCCTATTCCAAAAGTAAGTCCAATTATTGGAGCGAACAACGAAGAGGATAGAGATTATATTTATATAAGTAATGGAAATCGTGCGATTGATGAAGATGATGTAGAATATTATTGTGACGGAAATGAACTGAGTCCATATGAAATTTTTTATAAAAATAATGTTGAAGTTGGTAGCAATTTGGAGGTGCTAACATTAAATGACGGTAAATTGCTCAATGAAGATGGTAGGATTGTAGTGCGGCGACATTCTTATAGTGCAGAACCTCTTTTTTGGCCAAGTGGAGCTAATATATATTCAGGAGTCATGGTGATTCCAGGCTTTACACAAAAATGTGACTATGAGAGTGAAGCGCTATGTCAGAAAGAAAGCGATAGTGAAATTTGTTACGAAAGTGAATATTTTGGATGGTGTTATGATCCCCTTCCGCCATCTCTCCCATATGATGACCAGGTCACTATTTCTAATTATAATGAAGCAGAAGCTGGTTACTATGTGTGCGGTTAGTGTAAAATTGCAAAACGCTCTGTTTCTGCTATAGTACTCTGCATAAGGCCAAAGACAAGAGGCAGCATGAGTGCAAAGCGGATGTGATAAACAACGCAATACACATGTGCGCTAGGTCCTCTCGAGGTTCTATCAATATTTCTCTCGAATTATTGGCCTTTTATTAGGTCGATTTTTAATTTAAACAAACAGAATGGCACTTACAAAAACAAAAAAAGTAGAAATTCTTAATCGACTTGCAACTGCATCAAAGGCAGAATCTGTGGTATTCGTGAACTTTCACGGCCTACCAGTATCAGATCAGTCTGACATGCGATCGCAACTACGAAAAGAAGGGGTATCGTACTTTGTGACACGAAAAACGCTATTAAAGAAAGCTTTCGCTGATGCTGGAATCCAAGGGGAAATGCCAGAGCTCGAAGGTGAAGCTGCAATTGCGTACGGTGACGACTTAATCGTTCCTGCTCGTGAAATACATGCGTACTCTAAAAAGTTAGGAGATTCATTCTCAATCGTTGGTGGAATTTTTGAAGGGAAGTTTATGAGCAAAGCAGAAATGCAAGAAATTGCTCAAATCCCTGGAACAGACCAGCTAAGAGGAATGTTCGTTAATATTATTAACTCACCAATTCAAGGGTTCGTTATGGCCTTGGACGCAATTGCCCAAAAGCAAGAAGCATAATTAAACTCTCGCTAGAGAAAAATAATAAAAAATACTATGTCAGAAGAAGAAACAAAAAAAGTAGAAGAAACAGTAGAAGAGGTATCAGCACCAACAGAAGCTGATACAACAGAAGAAGTGGAAGTTCCAGCGAAGTTCAAGTCAATTGTTGATTCAATCGAATCAATGAGTGTGCTTGACCTCCATGAACTTGTGAAGCTTCTTGAAAAGAAGTTCGGTGTTTCAGCTGTGGCAGCGGCCGCACCAGCAGCCGCTGGAGCAGATGCAGCAGAAGAAAAAGATGACTTTACAGTACATCTTGCTGAAACTGGAGCACAAAAGATTGCAGTTATTAAGGTTATCAAGGAAGCATTCGCACTAGGACTTAAGGAAGCAAAAGACCTCGTTGACGCAGCCCCTACAGACCTAAAATCTGGAGTAAAGAAAGCAGAAGCAGAAGAGCTTAAGGCAAAGCTTGAAGAAGCAGGAGCAAAGGTTGAATTGAAATAGTTTTCAAAAAAATCCCTCATAGATACTTTGTAAAAGTAAAAGATAAAAAACACCGCAAGGTGTTTTTTATCTTTTTTTTGATATACTTAGCACATGAAAATAAATACAAAAATAAAATCTCACATCAAAGCCTTTACTCTTATCGAACTCCTTGTTGTTGTTGCAGTGATTGGACTCCTCTCAAGTATTGTCTATGCCTCTGTTTCAACTGCTCGTGGGAAAGCTAGTGATATAAAAATTAAAACACAAGCCTATGAGGTTATGAAAAGTGTAGAGCTGTACCAGCTGAGCGCAAATGGAAGAGTGCCAATTTTTTCTGGAAGCACCCCAGGAATTATGGTAAAAGAAGGTTCTACTGGGTATAACGAGGCCATGGGAAAGTTGGTGTCAGGTGGTTATCTAGCATCCATCCCTACATCCTCTAACGGAGACTCCTATGCCTACATGACCACTGCAGATGGAAAAGCGGCTGTGTTTGTTGCGAATACAAAATTACAATCTCCCGTATGTCTTATCTACGGCACAGCCAATTTTGGAAGGACTGGCAGTGGAAATTCTTGTGAAGGAATTGTAGCAGAGAATTATTTTAATAATGCTGGGAATGATCTAGCTTGCGGGGATGAACCTTACTCAGTTAAAATTGGACAAACAGGACCAGACACAAATGGATATTATACTATTGATATCGATGCGATTGATCCAGAGGGTCAAAATGTTTTCTACTCTAACTTAATGTGGAGTCCGATGGGGGGTGCAGAGTGTAGTGCGAGCGTGAGCGGAAGCTTTCCAATTAACATGACCTGTTTTCCTTACGTTGAGAGTTATTTAGATATTCTGTTCGATTTATACACCGAGGGATGTGCATCGCAACAAGGAGGTCAAACTTTACAATTACAGGGATAGTTGTTGTGAAGGTTCATCGAGAACTGCAAATGGAAAGACAAGAACACATGATGGATTTGGTAGCGAAAGCAGTTCTTGGAATGGTCTTATTGACGAAGTTAAAATTTATAATAAATCGTATATTCAAAATTAATTAAAATATCTTACGGTCCGTAACTAATTCTTGACATACCCCCTCTATTTGCTATCATACCTTCACGCATTTGCGTTTTTGTGTTCTCTACTTTATTTGCAAAAAAGTTCTGCATTTCTCGCGCCTTTTTTGTAACCATGTAGCACATTATTAGTCTGGTGATTTAATCACCAATTTACTCATAAATATATAATTATATGGCAACAGAACAATTCGACAGATCAAAACCTCATGTAAACGTTGGAACACTTGGTCACGTTGACCACGGAAAGACAACTCTTACAGCAGCGCTCCTTAATGTTTTGGCACTTTCAGGAATGATGGCTTCAAAAAAAGGAATGGCTGAAATTGACAGTGCCCCAGAAGAAAAGGCACGAGGAATTACTATTTCACTATCTCACCAAGAGTACGAGTCAGAGGCTCGACACTACGCGCATATTGACGCTCCTGGTCACGCCGACTACATCAAGAACATGATTACTGGTGCTGCCCAAATGGACGGTGCTGTGCTTGTAGTAGCTGCAACTGACGGCGTTATGCCACAAACTCGTGAACACATTCTTCTTGCAAAGCAAGTCGGTGTACCTAAGATTATCGTTTTCCTTAACAAGTGCGACATGGTGGATGATCCAGACATGATTGAGCTTGTTGAAGAGGAAGTACGAGAACTTCTTGATAAGTATGAATTCGATGGACAAAACGCTCCAGTAGTTAAGGGCTCTGCTCTTAAGGCACTTGAAGCTACATCAATTGATGATGAGTGGGCAAAGAAAGTACTTGAACTCGTTGGATTCATGGATACATGGATTCCAGTTCCAGAACGAGACATTGAAAAGCCTTTCCTTATGCCAGTAGAAGACATTTTCTCTATTGAAGGACGAGGAACTGTGGTTACAGGTAAAATCGAACGAGGAATCATCAAGGTAGGACAAGATGTTGAAATCGTTGGACTTGAGCCAACAAAGAAGACTACTGTTACAGGAGTTGAAATGTTCAACAAGTCACTTGACCAGGGAATGGCAGGAGACAACGCAGGTATTCTTATTCGAGGACTCAAGAAGGAAGATGTTCACCGAGGACAAGTGCTTTCAGCACCTGGATCTGTGACACCCCACACTGAGTTCGAAGCAGAAGTTTACATCCTTAAGAAGGATGAAGGAGGACGACATACTCCATTCTTCTCTGGTTATAAGCCGCAATTCTATATCCGAACAACAGATGTTACCGGAGAGGTAACGCTTGCTGAGGGAGTAGAAATGGTTATGCCGGGAGATACAGTTACTTTCAAAGTAAAGCTTCACGCGCCTGTTGCGCTTGAAGATAAAACACGATTCGCAATCCGAGAGGGAGGACGAACTGTGGGAGCGGGAGTTGTTACAAAAGTTGTAGCATAATCGCACACAAAGGACGGCGGCTTCGCCGCCATCTTTTGCAGACAGGATATTAGCACAACAATGGTGTGAAGATATTCTTCATACCATTGTTGTATGAGCAACTGGTTGTTCAAAAGATAATTAAACACAATGGCAAAAAAAGAAACAAAAACTCAAGATGTACCAAAACTACGAATTCGTGTGCAAGCATACGAACACAAGATTTTGGACACATCAGTGAAGCAAATTATGGATACTGCCCTTCGATACGATGCAGAAGTACGAGGTCCGGTTCCGCTTCCAACATCTATTAAAAAGTACACAGTTAACCGAGCGTCATTCGTATATGAAGATGCGCGAGAACAATTCGAAATGCGAATACACAAAAGGTTAATTGACATTATCAATCCAGAAGCAAAGCTTATTGAAGCATTGACTAATCTTAGTCTTCCATCTGGTATTGATATTGAAGTAAAGATGATATAGTCTATCCTCTATCTAACTGAAACTATCATGAAATTTATTCTAGGAACAAAAGGAAAAATGACACAAGTCTTCGATGAGGAGGGACGAGTGTACCCTGTGACGGCGATTCAAGCTGGTCCAGTTGTGGTAACCCACATAAAAACGAAGAAAAAAGACGGCTACGACGGCGTGCAAGTTGGATTCGGAACTCAAAAGAAAGCGCGAATCAATAAAGCACAGCAAGGCCACTCAAAAGAACTAGGTGATTTTCGACATTATGTTGAATATCGACTCGAGGAAACTACTGATCTAAAAGTAGGTGATTCTATTGATCTTTCAATCTTTGCAAAAGGAGATAAAGTAAATGTATCATCAACCTCAAAAGGTAAAGGATTCCAAGGTGTGGTAAAGCGCCATGGTTTTGCTGGAGGAAGACGAAGTCACGGACAAAAGCACTCTGAGCGAGAGCCTGGTTCTATTGGAGCAACAGGACCTCAAAGAGTGTTTAAAGGAACACGTATGGCAGGGAGAATGGGAGGCGATCGTGTAACAGTTAAGAACTTGGTGGTGGTCGACGCCAATCTAGTAACCGGACAACTCCTTATTAAAGGAGCACTTCCTGGAATCCCAGGTGCTCTTGTAGAAATTAAAGCGTAACGGAAAATTATATGGAAACAAAAGTAATCAACAAAGAAGGAAAAGAAGTTTCAACCATTACGCTTCCACAAGAAGTATTTGGGCTTCCATGGAATGGTGACCTTGTTCACCAAGTAATTGTTTCAATGAAGACTTCAGCCCGGACACCTCTTGCTCACACAAAAGATCGAAGTGAAGTAAGTGGAGGAGGAAAGAAGCCTTGGAAGCAAAAGGGAACTGGACGAGCTCGTCATGGATCAAACAGATCTCCTATTTGGAGAGGTGGAGGTATTACATTTGGTCCTCGAAATGAAAAGAATTTTGACCGAAAAGTAAACCGAAAGATGAGAATAAAAGCACTTAATACAATTCTTTCTCAGAAACTGCGGGACGGAGAAATTGTATTCGTTGACTCACTTGCATTCGCTGAGCCAAAAACTAAAGTAGCAAAAGATGTTATTGCATCAATCGCGAAAGGTTCAGGACAAGAAATGATTGCAAAGAAGAAGCGAAATGCAGCGTATTTTGCAACAGGAACTTCGCTTCCAGAGACCCGCAAGAGTTTTGCAAACTTCAGCAATATTCGATTTGATGAGGTGCGAAACCTCAATCCGATTGATATTGCGAACTACAAATATCTTATTATCGAAAATCCAGAAAAATCTCTGGAAATATTACAAGCACGACTAAAATAATTGTATGGCACTATTTGGAACAAAGAAAAAAACAGATGCAAAGGCCGACGATTCTACAGCGGCTGTAAAGACAGAGAAAGCAAAGGAGACAAAAACAACGAAAGAAGCGACAACTACTTCGGCAGTAAACGCTAATATTGCAGGCGTGCTTCGAAATCCTCGAATTACTGAAAAATCAGCATACGCCGCTGAAAGTAATGTATACGTATTCAATATCGCCGTGCGAGCAACAAAAGAAGATGTAAAAAATGCGATTATCGCAGCGTACAAAGTTACTCCTATTAAGGTTAATATTGTAACTATCAAGCGAAAGCCTGTGAAGTCACGAAAAATTCGAAAGACGCACTACACATCAGGTGGAAAGAAGGCTTACGTATTCCTTAAGAAAGGACAAACTATTCAAATAGTTTAATTATTAAACAACGACTATAGGTTGTATACCCGATAGGGTGCTAACTATAACGATATGATGAAAAAATCAAAACCAACAACACCGGGACGAAGAGGATTGTCGATAGTATCTTTCAAGAATGTCCTGACAACCGACACCCCAAACAAGGCGCTTACAGCGGGATTCAAAAGATCTGCTGGACGAAACAACGCCGGACGAATTAGTACACCTCATAAGGGAGGTGGACATAAGCGACGATATCGAGAGGTTGATTTTAAGTACAATAAAAAAGATATTGAAGCTAAGATTGAAACAATCGAATACGATCCTAACCGATCAGGATTTATTGGTATTGCACTCTATGCTGATGGAGAACGACGATACCACCTTATGCCAAAAGGTATCAAGGTAGGAGACCCTATGATTGTTAGTGCTGACGCTCCCGTAAAGCGAGGAAACCGTCTACCACTTGCAAAGATACCAGTTGGTACAGTTGTGTTCAATGTAGAGATAAATGAGGGCGCAGGAGCACGAATGGGTCGCTCAGCAGGAAGCTCTATTGAGGTAATCGCACATGACGAAGGAAAAGTAAACCTTAAGATGCCCTCAACTGAAATTCGAAAAGTTGATGAAAAATGTTGGGCAACAGTTGGTGAGGTTTCAAACGATGAATATCGGCTTCAAAACCGGGGAAAGGCTGGACGAAACCGGTGGAGAGGAATCCGGCCTACAGTTCGAGGTTCTGCAATGAACCCGGTAGATCACCCTCATGGAGGAGGAGAAGGAAAGCAAGGTATTTCGCTACGACGTGGCCCAAAGACACGACAAGGAAAGCTTGCGTACGGAGTAAAGACTCGATCACCAAAGAAATACTCAACAAAGTTTATCGTTTCTCGACGAAAGACAAAGCGATAGAGAAAAAACAAAAACACCGCAAGGTGTGGAAAACTCATTGCTCGTTACGCACAGAATGATATACTCATAAATGAGCAAAACTCCATTCATGGAGAATTGTTTGAGAAGACAAGGGACCTACAAGGTCCTTTTTCTTTTGTTAGATCTTTATTCAGATTAAAAAAACCATGAAAAATATCATGACACAGCGAAAGCTCATCTATCGAGTTGTGGCATTCATTGTGATAATGGGAGCATGGACCTACGTATTGAGTGAAATATATAAGTACGAAATGGATACGCACTATTCAATGGTTCCGCGCCGTGTTGATGATGTTGACTCAAAAAACTTTCTGAGCCAAGTAGGACAAATTGAGGTTCCTGAGGAGCAAGAATTAAGTAGTGAACTCCTTTTTGCACGCAGTGTGTACTAGGGAATCGCTCAAAAATGTTTCAAGAATTACCCATTAATGCAACCCGCGATGATTCATCGCGGGTTTATTATTTTTTGAACATGGCTTTACTTGACTTTGCTTTGAGATTTGCTAATATTCTCATCACTAACTCATATATACGAGTTTCGTTTTAACTATATATACATGACACGATCACTTCGAAAAGGCCCATACGTAGACATTAAACTCATGAAAAAAATTGAGGGAAAAAAACCAGCTGATACTGGGGTTATTAAAACTTGGGCACGCGCATCACAAATCTCCCCTGAAATGGTAGGATTTAAGTTTGGTGTACATAATGGAAAAGACTTCATCGAAGTACTTGTTTCAGAAGATATGGTTGGACACCGACTTGGAGAGTTTTCTTCAACAAAGAAGTTCCACCGACATGGAGGTCAAATGCAAAAGTCACTTGATATTGCAAAGAAAGAATCTGAAATTGCATCAGCAAAGGCTGCTAAATCGGCAACTAAATAAATTAAAATATTATGGTAACTGCACGACTTCAAAATTATAGACAATCACCACGAAAAGTTCGCCTTGTTGCTAACTTTATTCGAGGGAAAAAAGTAGCTGAAGCTCTTATGGAGCTAGACTTTGTTGCGAAAAAAGCAGCTGACCCAATTCGAAAGCTTATTGCTTCTGCTGTTGCTAATGCAGAGAATAATAATAAGATCAGTGTTGATGATCTTATTATCAAGGAAATTCGAGTAGACAAAGGAGTAACGCTTTACCGAAGTATGCCCCGAGCGCACGGTCGAGCTTTTCCAATTCGAAAGCGATGTTCACATCTCATCGTATCACTTGATACAAAAGAAAGTCTTGCACGAACAACTGATAAAAAACTTACAAAAGCAGAAAGAAAAGCAGCTGCAAAAGCTCCTGTAAAAAAAGTAGCTAAAAAAACAACAGATAACAAATAATTATTATGTCACACACAGTTCACCCATATTCACATAGACTAGGAATCATTCGAGATTGGAAGTCTCGATGGTTCAGCAAGAACACAAAATACCGCGACGCACTTCATGGTGACATCGCTATTCGTAATTACCTTGAAAAAGCAACAAAGGGAATGTTCGTAAGTGATATTCAAATTGAACGAGGAGACAAAAAAATCCGAATTATCATGTTCACGTCACGTCCAGGTCTTGTTATTGGACGAAGTGGTGAAGGTGTTACTAAGCTACGAGATAACGTCTCAAAAGTTCTCGCAAAGAAAAACTATCTTGATGAAGGAACTTCAATTAAAATTGATGTAGAAGAAATACGTAGTCCAGAAGCTGACGCAATGATTGTTGCACAAATGGTGGCAGATACTCTTGAGAAGCGAATGCCTTTCCGACGAGTGCTTAAACAAACTGTTGAAAAAGTTATGGCCAGTCGAGACGTAAAAGGAGTGCGAATTGCACTTGCTGGAAGACTTGGGGGAGCTGAAATGGCACGGTACGAAGAACAAAAGAGAGGTCAAATTCCACTGCAGACTTTTCGGGCGGATATTGACTTTGCAAAATACCAGGCAAAAATGACTTATGGAGTTATTGGTATAAAGGTGTGGATTTACAAGGGTGAAATTTTTGATAAATAAAGCTTATGTTATTTCCAAAGAAAGTAAAATATAGAAAGTGGCATACAAAGCGCCGAAACCCAAACCGAAACACTGTAGCTTCACGAGGTAATACTGTGGCTTTTGGTTCACATGGTATTAAAGCAACATCTGAAGCACGAGTAACATCAAATCAGATTGAAGCTGCTCGAAAAGTTATGTCGAGAACTCTCGGTAAGGCTGCAAAGTCTTGGATTCGAATTTTTCCTGACCGACCGTATACTCGAAAGCCAGCTGAAGTAAAGATGGGAAAGGGTAAGGGAGATGTTCAGGGTTATGTGTGCGAAGTATTCCCTGGACGAGTTATTTTTGAAGTAGACGGTGTACCAGATGATGTTGCGCGAGAAGCGCTTCGAAAAGCTGGAACAAAGCTACCGGTTAAAACAAGAATCATTGCGAGAGATTAATTTGCAAATTAAGAAAAGATAGTGTAAAGTGCATCCACTTATGAAGACAGTCGAACTACAAAAGAAAAGTAATAAGGAGCTTGAGAAAATGCTTATTGAAACGCAAGAAAATATGCGAAAGCATCGTTTCGGCTTCGGCGGAGCAGGAGATCGAAAGTCTCATGAAATCAAGGAGAATCGAAAGACCGTCGCAAGAATTCTGACTGTTCTCAATGCAAAAACAAAATAATTATGTCATCAAACTCTGAGCAAAAAAATAACGGAAAAAAACTAACTGGATTAGTTACTTCTACTAAAATGAAAGATACTGTTGTGGTTGAAGTTGTTAACTATACAAAACACCCAAAGTATCAAAAGTTTATTAAGACAAACAAAAAGTATCAGGCGCATGACGCTGGAAACACGAAAAAAGAAGGTGATAAGGTAACGATTACAGAATGTGCACCTATTTCTAAAATGAAGCACTTTCAGGTCATTACAGAATAATTTTAATATAGACGAATATGATTCAACCACAAACATTAGTACATATCACAGACAACACTGGAGGAAAAATCGGTCGAGTATTTAAGGTACTTGGTGGATCAAAGAAAAGATACGCTCAGATTGGTGATGTTGTGGTTCTCTCTGTTCAAAAAGCTGAGCCTCGAAAACAAGTAAAAAAGAAAGACATTCTTCAGGCTGTTGTTGTGCGACAAAAGAAAGCATTTCGACGAAAAGACGGAACATATATCAGATTTGATGATAACTCAGTTGTTATTATTGAAAAAGGAAAAAAGGAGCCACTTGCTGGACGCGTATTTGGACCAGTTCCACGCGAACTACAAGAAAAAGGTTATCAAAAAATTGCTTCTCTTGCACCTGAAGTTCTATAATAAACTATGTAATAAATTTTATATGAAAATTAAAAAAGACGACAAAGTAATAGTAACCTCTGGAAAGAACAAGGGGACAGAAGGAGTAATCCTAAAGGTTTTCCCTGTAACAGAGAAAGTTCTTATTAATGGGGTGAATGTGGTCAAGCGTCACATGAAGGCGAATAAAGCCACTGGAACAAAGGGAGAAATTGTAGAAAAGTCTACACCAATCCACGTTTCTAATGTTATGCTCCTTGATCCTAAAGATAATAAGCCAACACGAATCGGCTACAAAGTAGTTGAGGGTAAAAAAGTTCGATTTGCTAAAAAATCTGGACAAGTAATTAAATAATATATGACAACTGTAATCGAAAAACAAAAGAATACATTTGATACACTTAAAAGTGATCATGGATATACGAGTTCAATGCAAACGCCAACTATCGAAAAGATTGTTGTAAATGTTGGTGTGGGTTCAACTACTGACAAAAAGCGAATTACCATGATTGGTCAGAAGCTTGCAAAAATAACCGGCCAAAAGCCAGTGGAATGTATGGCAAAGACTTCAATCGCCACCTTCAAGCTTCGAGAAGGAACTATGATTGGTTATAAGACAACACTTCGAGGAGCTCGAATGTGGTCTTTTCTTGAGAAGCTTCTTAGTGTCGCTCTGCCACGAACACGTGACTTCCGTGGTATCAAAGTAACAGCAATCGATGCTATGGGTAATTACTCACTAGGAATTAAGGACAATACCATCTTCCCTGAAACTGCCGATGAAGATGTTCGTGACATCTTCGGAATGTCTATTACAATAGTGACAACATCTATTTCAAAAGAAGAGTCGAGAGCATATCTCACACATCTTGGATTTCCATTTGTGAAATAAGACGCAAATAATAATTTTATAAATAGTAATAAACACCGCAAGGTGTTTTATTACGTATACATCTGTTTCAATGCGAGAGAGAAAGCGGGGTTGCAAAGACTGTGACGCAAGGAAGAGAATTAGCTAAAGGAGTTGAGTTTATCAAGAAATATTTTATTGAGTAACACCGCTTCATCATCACCTGTTCTTACTAATAAAAACATAACAAATTCTATTGCCCAGAAGCATGCAATAGCAAGAGCAATCTTCCCTCAACTTACTGACACTCTGGACATTCAATTAGCTGCAAATGTCCCGAAACCATCTAACCTCATTACTCCAGTAGGAAGAGATAATTACTATTACCTGAGTGATGGGAAGGTTGCGTATAACTTTTTCTACTGCTCACAGCGGAGTCGGTTGTGTTCCTTTGCGCTGTGGACTTAATTCGGAACAGCAAGATTATGCAATTGTATATTGGTTAGATACTGCAGTATACGCTAATCCAGCTGATGCTCCTGGATTCAACAATGACAAAATACTTTTGCCTGTGAGTTTGACGATGAGTTTGGTGATTTGATGCATCTGCAGCGCGTGTAGTTACTGCAACTCATTTTTCCTTGACTATTATCGAAAAATTGCTAATATACTACCACCGCTCTTCCGAACTGAGCTATTTATTTTAAAAAAACATGGCAAGAACATCACTTATCGCCCGAGAGGCAAAACGAGAAAAAATGTATAAGAAGTTCGCTCCAAAGCGTGCGCAACTTAAGGCTGAAGGAAAATGGGAAGAACTACAAAAACTTCCACTCAACTCTTCACCGTCACGCCGAAAAAATCGATGTCTCCTTTCTGGGCGACCACAAGGATATATGCGAGACTTTGGAATGAATCGAATCACTTTCCGTGAACTTGCGAATGAGGGTAAAATCCCAGGAATAAAAAAATCATCATGGTAATCGATCAGATCTCAAATCTTATAACATCACTTAAAAATGCAAGCAAAGCTGGCAAGGATTCTGTGAAGTTTACTCATACAAAACTAAAAGCTGCAATCCTTGATACGCTTGTGCGAGAAGGATATCTTGCTTCGGTTGAAAAAGAAGGAAAGGGAGTCGCAAAAACTCTTGTTGCAACTCTTACTCAAAAAGACAATAGTCCGGCAATCGGAGGAGTAAAACGAGTTTCAAAATTCTCTCGAAGGATTTACAAAGGAGTAAATGATATTAAGCCTGTGAAAAATGGTTTCGGAAGACTTATTCTTTCAACACCAAAGGGAATTCTTTCAGATAAAGAAGCACGAAAAATTAATATGGGAGGAGAAGCATTATTTGAAATCTGGTAATTATTTAGTATATGTCACGACTCGGAAAAAAAGCAATAGAAATACCAACAAACACAGATGTTACTATTACAGAAAACACTGTTGTTATTAAAGGACCAAAAGGTGAACTTTCAATTTCATTCCTTCCTGCAAACGTTACTATCACTCAAGGTGACGATGGTATTGTTGTTGCTCCAAAAAACGAAGAGATTTTTTCACGAGCTCTCTGGGGAACATATGCTTCGCACATTCGAAACATGATTACAGGCGTGCACACTCCTTACTCAAAAAAGCTCAACATTGAAGGGGTTGGATATCGAGCTGAACTAAAGGGTGATACTATTGTTTTGCAACTAGGATTCTCACATCCTGTTGAAATGAAAATCCCAGAAGGACTTACTCTCGAAATTGTAAAAAATGAAGTGACAATTACAGGAATTAGTAAGGAGCTCGTGGGTCAATTTTCAGCAAAGATTCGAGCACAAAAAAAACCTGAACCATACAAGGGGAAGGGAATTCGATATTCTGATGAAATTGTTCGTCGAAAGCAAGGTAAGAAGACTGTATAATAAAACTTTATATGATTAAAAACAGAGAGGAAAAAAGAATAAGTCGACACTCACGAATCCGTGCAAAAATTAAGGGAACAGCAGCTAAGCCTCGACTCGCAGTATTTAAGTCAAACAAGTACATCAGTGCGCAAATCATCGATGATGAGAAAGCTCACACTATTGCATCTGTAACATCACAAAATCTTACAAGTGGAACTCCGTTAGAAAAAGCGGCTCTTGTAGGAACTACAATTGCAGACCTTGCTAAAAAAGCAGGTGTTGATACAGTTGTATTTGATCGAGGTGGATACATTTACACTGGAAAAGTAGCAGCTCTTGCAAGTGCTGCGCGAACATCAGGACTTACTTTCTAATAATTATTACTATGGCAGAAGAAACACTACAAAAAAACGAAACAACAGCAGCTACTCCGGTTGCACGCAACACAGGCGCACCTTCTGATCGAGGTCAGCGTTCTTCAGGTGGTTCACGAGAGTTCACAAAGAACCGACGACAACCACGACGACGTATGCAGCGACCAAAACCAGAATTTGAACAAAAAATTCTTGATATTCGACGAGTAACACGAGTTTCTTCTGGAGGACGTCGGTTCAGTTTCTCTGTAGTTATGGTGCTTGGAGACAAAAACGGACGAGTAGGTCTTGGGATTGGAAAAGCCGGAGATACATCTCTTGCAATCGATAAAGCAATCAAAAGTGCTAAAAAAGCAATGTTTCGAGTAGTAACCACAAAAACAATGTCTATTCCTCATGCAATAGATGCAAAGTTCTGTGCTTCACAAGTAACAATTATGCCAGCTCCAGAGCGAGGTGTTATTGCCGGAGGTGCTCCTCGAGACGTACTCGTGCTTGCTGGTGTGAAGGATGTGAATGCTAAAATACTTTCACGAAGTAAGAATCATTTAAATAATGCAAAAGCTACAATCAAAGCTTTAAAAGAACTGAGGGGTGTTGCATTTGTTCCTGCAAAGAAAAAAGAAGAAGAAGTAACTAATAATTAGGCTTATGCAAATACACGACATAAAAAGAGAACATAAAAATAAGACGAAAACCCGAGTAGGGCGAGGAGGAAAGCGAGGAAAGACTTCTGGTAAGGGGCATAAGGGACAAAAGGCACGTGCTGGTAGTAAGATTCGTCCAGAATGGCGAGATATTATTAAGCGACTTCCTAAGCTGCGAGGTAGAGGAGTTAATCAGCTTAAGCCAATCAATCCAAAGCCACAAGGTGTGAATGTTTCAGCCATTGAATCATCATTTGACGCTGGAGCAATTATTTCTCCAAAGACACTTGTTGCAAAAAAGCTTGTTAATAAAATTTCAGGTAAACTACCGACAGTGAAAATTCTTGGAACTGGTGAAATTACAAAGAAAGTTGTTATCATTGACTGTCAGATTTCAGGAGCAGCAAAAGAAAAAGTAGAAAAAGCGGGAGGTACTATTAAATAAAAAATTATGATCAAGGTGTTCTTCAGGAAAATTAAAACAATGTTTACAGATAGCTCCCTCAGAAAGCGTCTGTTTTTCCTGCTTGGACTTTTGATCGTGTTTAGGTTTCTTGCAAATATTCCGATTCCAGGAATCGATCAACTACAGCTTGAGGTTGTTTTTTCACAAAATCAATTCTTAGGATTGCTTAACATTTTTTCTGGAGGAGGTCTCTCTGCACTTTCTATTGTGATGCTCGGAGTAGGGCCTTACATTACTGCTTCTATCATCATGCAGCTGCTTACTATGGCATCTCCTAAGCTTAAGGAGCTCTACCATGAAAGCGGAGAAGATGGACGACGAAAGTTCTCAAGACTTTCTCGATACCTTACTGTGCCACTTGCAATCTTCCAGGCGTTTGGTTTTATTCTATTGCTACAACAACAATCAATCCTCCCCGCAGATCTGTCCACACTCGTACTCGTGACAAATATTATAGTGATTGCAACAGGTTCAATTCTCCTTATGTGGTTAGGTGAACTTGCGACAGAATTCGCACTCGGAAGAAATGGTGTTTCAATTATTATCTTTGCTGGTATTATTGCGAGTCTTCCAGGAGTTATAGGTCAGTTTGTGTTTTCATACGACCCATCACAGCTTCCTACAATTATCGCCTTTGTTGCAATTGCAATAGTTACTATTATCAGTATTGTTCTTATTACAGAGGCAGAACGACCGATTCCAGTAACATATGCAAAACAAGTACGCGGAGGAGAGACATATGGTGCTACTTCTTCATATATTCCGCTACGACTTAATCAAGCTGGAGTTATTCCTATTATCTTTGCGATATCAATACTTCTTTTCCCACAAATGCTTATAAATTTCCTTGGCGGAGTTGATAATGCAATCTTACAAAATGTTCTTGGGTCAATGGAATCGTTTCTTGCGAATCAAGTATGGTACGGAGTACTATATTTTCTCCTTGTGTTTGTATTCACATATTTCTATACAGCAGTTACTTTTGAACCCGATACAATTGCAAAAAACCTACAAAGAGGCGGAGCGTTTATTCCAGGTATTCGACCAGGAGAAGCTACCGCAATTTACATTTCAAAGGTTTTGACGCGAATCACCTTTGTTGGAGCACTCTTCCTTGGACTTATTGCAGTTATGCCACTTGTAGTTCAGTACTATAGTGGAATCTCAAGTTTGAGCATTGGTGGAACAGCTCTTCTTATTGTAGTGTCCGTGGTAATTGATCTTATCAAAAAGACCGATGCACAGCTTTCAATGAAAGAATACTAGTTTGGAGAGTAAAGGGAAGAATAAGAGAAAAGCGCCCGAAGGGCGCTTTTCTCTTAAGATAAGTTCCTATATTAATACAATATTAATACAATAAAAATCGCTTTATTTCAAGCGATTTGTTGTGCAGTAACTTTGTTGTCGAGTGGGGTATAACGACCTCCTTCTCGACTGACTTCTCGCCAGCCGTCTCCTAAAAGTTCTTCTTCAAAGCCTTTCTTGTTTGAGTCAGATTCTAGACGCATTCGACAAATTGTTTCGATTGGGTGTGCTGAGGAAAAGAATACTTTGAAAGCACTCGATCCGATTGGAATTTCTCTCTCTTCGCTTCTGCCGCGACGTGGGGTTGTACGAATCCATCTGATAAGTTCATCTGAATTTTCAAAGACAGGTTTCCATTCTCTCCATTGTTGGGTTTTTGAAAATCGAATTGTTCCCGCTTCACTTACTGAGAGGTAGATGCAGACAGTAACGAGTTTTTCCGGCGGTGGGATAAGGATGTTGATGTTCATGGCCTATCTCGACAATACACCCGAGTTTATTAGCTGTCAAAAGGTTTTTAAGTGTTTTCTGTGCAAAAGTCGCTCAAAACATATTTTCTGATACAATAGTGCTATGAAACACCAAACTATTGTTTTCATCGGAATTTCAGGCGCAGGTAAAGGAACGCAAGCAAATCTCCTCGAAGAGTATTTCCAAAGTAAGGATGATACAAGGGTTTATCATATTGAAACTGGAAATTTGTTTCGAGAATTCCTTAAGAAAGATACTTATGCTGGACACCTTTCAAAAAAAATTAGTGAGTCAGGTGGACTGCAGCCAGATTTTCTGGCGACATGGTTGTGGGGAGGCTCACTTCTTGAAAGTGTAAGCAAAGAAGGAGAGCATCTTATTATAGACGGAACGCCGCGACGAGTTTCAGAAGCTTACATGCTTTTGTCAGCGTTTCATTTTCTTAAAAGAAAAAATATTGTTGTTATCTATTTGAGTGTTTCGGAGAAAGAGGCGCTTGTACGGCTTAAGAAACGAAAACGCTCAGACGATCTTGATTTTGATGGTGTGATGAATCGGTTTTCGTGGTTTGCAAAAGAGGTTGTGCCGACACTCGATGTTTTTAAAAAGAATATAGATATCAAGGTTCATGATATAAATGGCGAAAGGTCTATCGAAGAGATTCATAGTGAGATAATTTCCTTACTTAAAGAATAATGACATTATTAAAAGAATGATTACACTTAAGACAGAAAAAGAAATAGAGATTTTACAAGAAGGTGGTGCAATACTGGCGCGAATCATAAAAGATTTAGCTAAGCTTGTGAAGCCAGGCTTATCTGTAGACCTTCTAGATGTCGAAGCACGGCGTTTGTTCGTAGAAGCTGATGCCAAGCCAGCTTTTCTTAATTATCGACCTCAGGGCGCTCGTAGAGCCTATCCTTCCGCTGTTTGTATTTCCGTTAATGAGGAAATTGTTCATGGAATACCAAATGAGAACCCGCGAATTCTCGTAGATGGTGATATTGTGACTTTGGATGCCGGCTGTGTGTATAAGGGTCTCATTACCGATCATGCTATTACTGTGGGGGTTGGTTCGGTAAGTAAAGAAGACGAGATGCTTATGAATACAACACGTGAGTCACTTATGAGTGGAATCAAAGAAGCGCGAGGCGGTAATACTATTGGAGATATTGCAGCAGCCATCGAAGCGCATGCGCGAAAACAAAAACTGCACGTTTGCGAAGGTTTGTGTGGACATGGAGTGGGATACTCAGTGCATGAAGATCCATATGTTTTAAATCAAGGAAGGAAAGGAGCAGGTGAAAAATTAAAAGTAGGAATGGTACTCGCTATAGAGCCTATGTTCGCGATGGGAACATCGCGAATAAGGCTCCTCAAAGACGGTTATACATATTCAACGAAAGACGGATCTCGATCGGCTCATTTTGAGCACACAATCGCGATTACAAAAAAAGGTCCAATTATTTGCACACAAGCATTGAGAATAGTAAAGTAATTTAACAATAACCTACAGAATATTTTATGAAAAACGAACGCACACTAGTTATTATTAAGCCAGATGGAATCCAGCGGAATCTTATAGCAGAAGTGATTATGCGTTATGAGCGACTTGGATTTAAGTTAGTTGCTTCAAAAATGTTACAAGCAACATCTGATATGGTACGGGATCATTATTCAATTGATCCGCTTTGGGGACAAAAAGCAGGCGAAAAAGTGCTCGCCGCCAAGAAGGAAAAGGGTGACGACGTTGAAGGTCTTGATCCACTCAAGCTCTCAGCTAACATTGTTGAAAAACTCGCAATTTATATGACAAATGGTCCAGTACTTGCAATGGTTTGGCAGGGAGCTCATGTCGTAGAGATTGTGCGTAAAATTACAGGTTCGACGGAGCCGCGTTCATCAGATGTCGGAACAATTCGGGGAGATTTTATGATTGATTCATATGATTTGTCTAACCTTGATAAGCGAGCGCTGAGGAATATCGTACACGCATCGTCTTCTGTAGAAGAAGCTGAAAAAGAAATCCCGATTTGGTTTCAAAGCGATGAAGTGTGCGTATACTCAACACTGCGTGACAGAGTTCTTTATGACCCAACTTTTTAAAATTGTCGAGAATTGATTCGTTTGATAAGGGGAGTATAATGTAAGTAGGCCATCTGTTATGATCTAGGTTGATTGTAACAAGGGCTGGCTTATATCTGTATGTACCATCGGTGTATGCATGCGGCTGCCCACCTAGCTTTTTTTCGCTAGGTCACTCGGATGGCCGACTATTACTATCTGCGCAAGCAGGTAGTTTTAGTTTATATGGTACAATTATTGCATGTTTGGACTGCGTTTCTTTAAAACGATTGCTATTCTACTAACGTTTATCGCGCTAATTCATCGTTTTGCACTCTCAAGCGCGCTCTATGTTTTGATTCCAAATTTAGATACGTTTTTGCATGGATTAGCAGGATTTACTCTGGCACTAATGGCAGTAAGTCTATTTGAAAAAATGTACGACATTACAGTAACGACGCATTACTATTTAAAATTACTTATTTTTGTACTCGTCGTTGTTATTGTTGTTGCTGTTGGCTGGGAAGTCTTTGAGAAAATGATTGGATTCACGTCATACCTTGATTTTGCGGATACGGTGATTGATCTTCTTGCGGGTGTTGCGGGTGGACTCATTGGATATGGACTATATAGGTTTATCCAGTGGGGTAAGTAATAAGCCTAATTTTTAAGTAGAAAGTTTTTTAATAAAAGAAGATATATGAAGAAATTACAGAAATCAGAAAGTAAGATAGGAGATATGAGACTAACATTTGCAGGAGGAACAGGTTGGGTAACCGGGGCAAACTTTCTTCTGGAAACAAAAAAAACAAAAATACTTGTTGACTGTGGATTAGTCCAGGGTGGTGATGATGCATTTTTAGAAAACTATGAGGCATTCCGCTATAAGCCGAGCGAGATTGATATTCTTATCGTGAGTCATGCACACATGGATCATATTGGAAGAATTCCAAAACTCGTCCAAGAAGGTTTTCAAGGAAGAATTCTTTCAACACAAATTACGATGGAGTTATCTCGACCAATGCTCGAGGATGCATATGGACTACTTCTCAAAGAGGCTCAAAAAAAATCGATGGCAACACTGTATGAAAAAGAAAATATTGATATTGCATTTGGTCTATGGAGTACTGTTGAATACCACAATAATACAAATATTTCTGATGATCTTTCAATATATACAAAAGATGCGGGTCATATATTAGGTTCGATGATTACTGAGGTAACACATACGGTGTCTGGCAAGAAAATTGCCTTTACCGGAGACTTGGGAAATAGTCCTTCGCCTCTTATTCGTGATACCGAGATGGTAAATGTTGATGTCTGTGTAATGGAAAGTGTCTATGGTGACCGAAATCACGCTGAGGTTCCAGAGCGAATGATTAACCTTGAAAAAATGATTAATAAAGGGCTTGCACGTGGAGGAACAATTTTAATTCCAACGTTTTCACTTGAGAAAACGCAGGTTCTTTTACGTGAGATTAATGATCTCGTGGAGACAAAAAGAATTCCGCAAGTCCCAATCTTTCTTGACTCGCCACTTGCATTGAAGATTACAGATATCTATGCGAAGCACACTGATTTTTTTAATGATGAGGTTCAGGCACAAATACGAGCAGGAGACGATATTTTTGATTTTCCAAACCTTACTAAGGTGGCAGACCGTAAGGATTCAGAAAAGTTACATAGCGAAAAAGGTCGCAAGATCATTCTTGCAGGTTCAGGGATGTCGACAGGTGGGCGCATACTTTCACATGAAGCTTTCTTTTTAAAGGATCCAAATAATATGCTTATTATGATTGGCTATCAGGTTGCAGGAAGCTTGGGGCGACGAATACAAGACGGGAACAAGCGAGTGCGTATTGGTCGTGAGAGTGTTGTGGTCAAAGCAGATATTGAGGTGGTAAGTGGATATTCATCTCATCGTGATCAACGAGCACTTATGTCTTTTGTGGAGGAGTCTGTAGATTTATCAAAAGGTAAGCTCAAAAAGATTTTTTGTGTGATGGGCGAAGCAAAATCATCGTGTGCACTAGCGCAAAAGATTCGAGACAACTTGGGGATTGATGCTACATGTCCAGAATTAGGCGATAGTGTAGAACTTTAATGTAAAATAAAAACCTAGAGGCTTAATCAATACATTTGCCTCTAGGTTTTTTATTTTATATTACTTTTGAACTTCTTCGACTACTCGTTTGAAACTCTCTGGTCGATTGAGTGCAAGTTCTGCAAGCATCTTTCGGTTCAGTGATATATTTTTCTTTGTAAGTTTGTCGATGAATTTACTGTATGTAGTTCCGAGTACTCGAAGGCCAGCATTGATACGTACGTTCCATAGTTTACGGAAGTCGTTCTTTTTGTCACGTCGGTGAGCAAAAGCATGTTGTCCAGCTTTCCGAATAGCAGTATTCGCCATACGTTCCTTTGTACTTCGTCCGAATCGGTATCCCTTAACAAGCGCTAGCTTGTTTCGTCGGGTCTTATTTGCAATTGTTCCTCGTTTTACTCGTGGCATGGTGAATAGTTTTAATTAGAATTAAGCATTGTTCAAAAATCGCCCTCGCGCTTTGTTTTTCATTGAAAGGTTTTGTGACTGATGTTTCAGTCGTCGCTCAGTACCACTTTCTTTTGCATTAAAGTGGTTGTGTCCTGGTTTTCGTGCGACAAGCTTTCCGTTCTTGGTTACTTTGATTCGTTTTGTGAAAGACTTATTTGTTTTCATAATGTCCTACTATATTACTTATTTTGAAGAAAAAAGCAAGTATTTCGAAGGATTTAGCCCCGAACCTTCTCGAGAATCATATTGAGTCCCTTTGGGCCCTTTTTAATTTCCTGTGCAATTGTGTATTCTATGCCAACCAGCTTGAGGAATCGATCAAAACGGGCTTCCAAAAAGTCTTTGTCTAGGTACTTGCTTCGACCAGGAAGGAATAGTTCAAGTTTGATTCGATGACCTTCATTGAGCCACTCTGTTGCGTTCTTTGCTTTAATGCCGAGGTCGTTATCGCCAGTTCCAATTTTAATCTGAACAGCTTTCACTTCAACGGTTTGTGTTTTGGCTTTAGCAGCTTTCTGTTTTTTCTTTTCGGCATACAGAAACTTACCGTAGTCTCCAATTTTAGCAACTGGCGGAATAGCTTTTGGTGATATTTCGATAAGATCAAGCTCTAGTTCTTGGGCTTTCTTGAGGGCCTCAGTGAGGGAGAGGACTCCATAGTTAACGCCGTCGTCACCGATGACTCGCAACTCCTTTGCGCGAATCTGGTGGTTTATAGGGACATTAAGGTTTGGTAGTCTTTGGCTGGGCTTTCTTCGTTTACTTTTTCTCAAATGGTTTAATAGATTTATTTAATAAATGTATAGGTGATACTACCATGAAATGGTGTTTTTTTCAAGTACTTTGCACTCGTCTCGGACGAGTAATTGATTTAGATGCGGTTTAAGGTAAGATAATTGCATGAAGAAAATAATCACTCGTTTCCCACCATCGCCAACAGGGGAGCTACATATCGGTAATGTGCGGACAATGCTTTTCAACTATCTTTTTACACGGCAAAATAATGGTGAAACATTTTTACGTTTTGAGGATACTGATAGGGAGCGAAGTGATATTACTCATGAAAAGGCGGCGATTGATACTCTCGCAATACTTGGAATTACATATGACCATGGTCCCTTTCGACAGTCAGAGCGTACAGCCCTCTATCGAGAAAAACTCGAGCAGCTTATTGTAGAGGGAAAAGCATATGAGGGTGAAGAGTCACAGGACGGTTCTGGAAATAAGGTTATTCGTTTTAAGAATCCCAACACAATAGTTACATTCGATGATGTCATTCGCGGAGAGATATCAATTGACTCTGAACAGTTCGAGGATTTTGTGATCGCACGAAGTATTGATAATCCAATTTATCATTTTGCAGTAGTGGTGGACGATATTGACATGGGTATTACGCACGTGATTCGTGGGGAAGATCATATGACAAGTACACCACGACAGATTTTACTTATGGAGGCACTTGGGGCAACTCCACCAGCGTATGCACATCTTCCTTTGATTGTGGGAGATGACAAGAAAAAACTTGGAAAACGACACGGTGCAGTGACGGTAAGTTCATTTGTTACACAAGGATATTTGCCCTCAGCAATTGTAAATTATTTGGCGTTTCTTGGATGGAATCCTGGAGGTGAGCGTGAGATATACATGATTGATGAACTTGTAGAGCTATTTAATCTTGAAAAAGTAGGAAAGAATCCCGCTACATTTAATTATGTAAAGTTAGCTGATATTAATAAGCAACATATGCTTCTTCTTGACCCTCGAGATTACTTTACAAAAGTAGTTGAGTTTTTGCCGGAAGATATAAAAAAAGTATGGGTAGAAAATGATGAGCTTGCACAACGAATCTCGATGCTTATTGTGCGAGAGCGAATTGAAGCATTCGGTCAAGTTGCAGATATGGTGAAGGATGGTGAATTTGATTGTCTTTTCGTTCGACCTACTCCTGATTTGATGCTTATGAAATTTAAAGAAGATGCGACCGAGCATATGCTCGATATTATGAAGCAGACGAGAGAAAAACTTTCTATTGCTGACGAGAACCAATGGGATGTTGCATCACTTAAAAAAGTTTTATGGGATTGGTCTGGTGAAATTGGAAGAGGGAGCGTCTTACATCCACTGCGGACTCTACTTTCTGGGAAAAAACAATCTCCTGATCCATTTACACTTGCAGAAGTTTTAGGAAAAGAAGAAACCTTGGCAAGACTCGATGATTTGTTGAGATAGACGCGCAGCTTTTTGCTGTAATTAGTAGAATTTGGATACAAATATATATGGATTTAAAAAACAAAAAAGTAATGCTCGTCGGACTCGGTATTCTTGGAGGTGGAGTTGCAACTGCAGAATGGCTTTGCAATAAAGGAGCACAACTCATTATTACTGATTTAAAAGACGTACGTTATTTGAAAGACTCCATTAATGCCCTTGGTGAGTATCACATTATGTACAGGCTCGGTGAGCATAAAGAATCTGACCTTGAAGGTGTTTCGCTCGTCGTGGTGAATCCGGACGTTCCACTCGATAGTCCTTTTATTAATTATGTTCGTTCGCAAAATATTCCCATTGAAAATGAGTTGACGCTTTTCGCTCGTGAGTGCGAGAGTGATATGCAGATTGCGGTGACGGGTACTCGTGGAAAAACGACGACAGTTGCCTGGATCGAGTATGTTTTAAAGATTAGCTTTCCTGGAGCATGTATTGCAGGCAATTCACCGACAAATCCATTTTTAAAAATGGTGGAAGTGGTAAAGAAGGGTGATCCTGTTGTGCTTGAGACGCCTTCATATCAATTAGAGCTTGAAAACAAAGTTTTCAAGCCCAAGATTGCTGTTATTACTAATATTTATCGAGACCATATTAATCGACATAAGAGCGAAGAGGGGTATGCACAGGCAAAAATGAATATTTTTGCAAATCAAGGTACGGGAGACTTTCTTGTACTTAATGCTGACAATCCTTGGACTCGAGAAATTATACAAAAAGATTTGCTACAGACTTTGTGGCTAGTGAGTGCGTTTGATATTACAAAAAGCACAGATCCTGATTTGAGTAAAAGTCAAAATGCTCTTTTTATACGAGACGGCGGTATTATTCTTAGGAAAGATGGAGAGGATTCAGTTGCTGTTCTTAAAGAAAAAGTCCCAATTGATTTTGGCGAACATATGCTCATGAATTTTATGATAGTTCTCGCAGTTGGATCAATCGTTGATGTTTCTATTAAGGAGCTTGCACAAACGATTGATTCTTTACCACGCGTAAAATTTCGCCAGGAAAAAATATTTGAAGGAAAGATAGGCTCTCGAGTATGTTCAGTTTTTAATGACACAACAGCAACCTCGCCTGACGCGACCATTGCTGCAATACAAAGGTTCGGTACAAAAGCAGTGTATATAATAGGTGGAACAAATAAAGAGCTTGAGTTCGAAAAGTTGGCTCAAATAATGCAGGAAAAAATTAGTCCACAACAGGTTGTATTGTTGGGTGGTTCAGCAACAACTCTTTTGTGCAAAGCATTAAAAAAATACGCTGTATGGGATCACGAGCAAACTGATGTTGATACTCTCATACAATACGAAACGCTTGAAGAGTGTATTGTTCGGTCAATTGAAATATTTAAGAAGAATGGTGATTCTCAAGGATACGATGCTATTATTTTTTCACCAGCCGCAAAGAGTTTTGAGAAATTCAAAAATGAGTACGATAGGGGCGTGCAATTCAATTATTTTTTTGGTAGTCTAATGAGGTGAATGTACAAAATAAATTGTCGGTCGGATATCTCACGCTCTTTACAACAAAGCCAGAAAAGATGGATGACTGGGAAATTGCGATGGCAATTCGAGAGCATGCACGCTTCTCAGCTCTAGGAGCTGCGTATTGCAGGTGGCTGCTTTACTACCTTATCGACGAAAACATCTTCCCAAGGTGTGTCGACGCTTTATCGGTTATTAAAAAGACCGTAAACATTGCATCGGAATATTACGACGGCGAAGGTGAATGGAGAGGCGGTGACTACGATCGGTCTCAAATCAAAGTATGGTATAAAGCCTGTGAAAAAAGAGATGAGGAAAATATCAACAAGATGTTCTCTCATTTGGTAGCATAAAGTTAAGCGTTTCGCGCTTAGCTTTTTTTATTACTTAATTATCAATTTGTTTTTTGATATACTATAGATATGAAATTAAATAATCTTACCTTAGAAGAAAAAAGAGTCATTCAAGAAAAGGGAACAGAGACACCTTTCACAGGTGAGTATGAAAAACACAAAGAGTTAGGAGTCTATATTTGTCGACAATGCGATGCTTATCTCTATAGAAGTAGTGATAAGTTTGAATCCGAATGCGGGTGGCCAAGTTTTGATGATGAGATTGATGGGTCAGTTCAAAAAACACTTGATGCTGATGGAAGTCGAACAGAGATTACATGTTCTCGATGCCGCGGGCATCTCGGACATATTTTTAAAGGTGAGCATTTAACAGATACAAATACTCGCCACTGTGTAAACTCTGTTTCAATGAAGTTTGTTGATGAGTTAGATGTTTCAAAAGAATCAAGAATATGTTTGGGGGGAGGATGCTTTTGGTGTTTGGAGGCAGTGTTTAAGACGTTGCCAGGAGTGATATTGGTCACATCAGGTTATGCAGGAGGTGAAGAAAAAGATTCAATATATGATCGGGTGTGTTCTGGAGAAACAGATCATGCTGAAGTTATTGAGATTATATTTGACCCGACGCGAGTGTCGCTGGAAAAAGTCTTAGAATTATTCTTTGATTCCCATGATCCAACATCTCTTAATCGACAAGGAAACGATGTAGGTCGACAATATCGCTCTATTATATTGTGCGATTCGAAAGTACAAAAAGAAATTGTTGAATCTTATGTTGAGCGGATTGCTCAAATTTTTACAGAGCCCATTGTGGACGAGGTTGTGTTGCTTGATGTTTTTTATAAAGCAGAGGCTGAACATCAAGACTATTTCAAAAATAATCCCGAAAAAGCATATTGCCAGATAGTGATTGCGCCAAAAGTTGAAAAAGCAAAGAAGCACCTCGGGTAGAGGTATTTCCTTTTTGATATGCATGCAACATTTTTTTATAAAAGCTGCTAAATAGAAAAGAGAAAGCGCGCCGGAGGCGCGCTTTGCATTACATTGCTGGAGTTTCCTCTGGCTTTGTTTCTTCTGTTGGAGCTGCACCTGTTGCGGGAGTCTCTCCTTCAGTAGCCACTTCTGCAGGTGCATCAGTTGCTGGCATAGTTTGTTCGTTTGAATCCTCAGCTGGAGTAACTCCTGCATTTGGGTCCATGTTTGTATCTTCTGACATAGTTTATTTTTGATTATCGATAAACACTGTTCGTAGTGAACAATACCTCCATTATAGCACATTAGGCTTGATATGCTCGTGCTATATTTTCTGGCGTGTAATTACTGTTACAATACAGTATATGAAAATTGATTTTGGTATGACATGGCTTTATATAAATTTATCAGGAGTTGATTCGGTTTGGAAGAATTTTTGTGCAAAAGAAGCTACAAAGCTTTATTTTAAAAAACTTCTCAAATTTATTTCAGGAGAATATAGCGTACATATAGTCTATCCTCCGAAAAAATTAGTTTTTAATGCATTGAGGCAAACACCTTTTGATGATGTGAAGCTGGTTATACTCGGACAAGATCCATATCATGGAGAGGGACAGGCTCATGGACTTTCTTTTTCTGTACCAAAAGGTGAGCGAATTCCACCATCGCTCCGGAATATTTTTAAGGAAATAGGTAGTACTTCTAGTAGTGGCGACCTTACATATTTAGCAAGTCAGGGAGTACTTTTGTTAAATTCTGTTTTGACGGTGCGAGCCGGCGCAGCCGGCTCGCACCGAGCTCAAGGATGGGAAACTTTCACTGACGCAATCATTCAAAAAATCAGTGATGAAAAAGAAAATGTCGTCTTTATGCTTTGGGGAGCCTATGCACAAGAAAAATCAACCCTTATTGATTCATCAAAACATCTCATTCTTGAGTCGCCACACCCATCACCATTTTCCGCCTACAAGGGATTTTTTGGAAATAAGCATTTCAAAAAAGCCAATGCTTATTTCAAGAAAAAAGAAATACAAATAATTGAATGGATAGAATTTTAATAGAGATAAAAAGTGCCTATCGCATTTAATGCAATGCATCTCAGCGTTCGGAAGTGGTAGCCGCCAGTGGTATTGCTAGTGGACAAAAATGGTATATGTGTTATAAAGTATGTCCATGAATATGATAGTCACGATGAGATTGGTGACTGCACGAAGTGTAGTCAAAGTGTTCCTTCAAAATATTTTTAAGAACATTCAAGAATTGCTCCGAAATACGGGGGTGATCCCGAAGCAAAAAAAGCTTTGCAACATCAAGCTTCCACGACCTACAAGTCACAAACAGATTGCTCGGGCGATTGCAAGAATTTTTGATGGAGAAAATTTTCCAAGCACGGCCCGTTTCCGCGGAGGAAAAAGAAGTATTGGTGATGTCGACCACATAGATTTTAGGGATGATAGAAATGTACTTAACTTCTGGTCCGGAGGATTTATTATTGCTGCCTTTGATGTCAGTCCGCAGACATTTAATTTTCTCAAGAAAGTCTACGGCTCGGTAGGAAAAAAGAAGTCGTCTGCATTTCGCGCAGGTACATTCACCCTTGACGTAATGGTACACACCGCTCGCTTTGGAATTGGATTCTAATTTATTTCCTCAAATAACTTGCAGATTATGTAAGAACACAAAAGTGTTCTTTTTTATTACCTGAACCCTTAGTAAATGTAATGCGTGGTAGTATTTTATGAAGCGTATAGTATAATGATATTTGATATTTGAATATTGATAATGTGAACGGAAAACCATGGGAGTATTAATAATTATTGAGCCACAATACATACAAAACTGACTAATACCAGTGCTTGTGGGTGAAATGATATGAACGAGTATGAGTACTTAAGCCTAAGTACTCATACTCGTTCAATTTTCTTTTAGATTGATAGCAAGCCGTTTGGTATTTGCTATATTCCGTTCACGTTATCAGCATTTAAGTTATCATGTAACATGATTCATTCTATTAACGACGAAATATTCAGAAAAATAGTTGATCCAATAAACATAAAAGAAGCCTTTTTTGATTTGATTGCCAAGTTCGAAGATGATACGAAAACAAACAGGTATAAGGGTGTTGATGGGCTAAGTGTGAGTGACACTGATAGTTCTTCAGAAAACATTTTTCCAGCTGTTCGCCAGGAAATGCTAAATTTTAATAAAATAAGTCCAGCTTATAGAACATTTATTCCTAAGAAAGACGGTAAAAAGAGAAATATTCATGTTTACTCTATTAAGGAAAGATTAAAAGCAGAAGCTATTTATAGGGTGCTATTTCCAATTTTTAATAATTATTTTTCTGATTTTCTTTTTTCATATAGACCCTCTCATCCATCATATTATGCCGCTCGAAGTGCCGTTAGGAGATATAAGAGATATTATGGAAATAATTATGTTCTTGTTGCAGATATATCAAGCTACGCAGACACCATTAATCATGATATCTTATTACAAAAGCTGCGCAGTGTAGAAATTGAGCTCGGTATTGATCAGAGTACGCAGAAGTTATTGGAGTTGTTTATAAAAACGCAAACTATCGAAGACGGTGTTTTGATAAATAAACACAAGGGTGTTTTAACAGGAACGCCCCTGTACGTACTGCTTTCAAATTTTTATATGGATGCTTTTGATAAATGGGCTGGAAAGTCGGTTGCTTTCTATAGGAGGGTAGGGGACGATGTTATCGCAATGGATAAAAGTGCAGAAAAAATAGAATTACTCCAAAAAAGATTACTAGAAACAACAGATAGTCTGAAAATAGATTTAAATAATAAAAAAGGCCGTCTTATACGAGACACCGAAGAATTTAAATTTTTAGGATATGTATTTAAAAATGGTAAAATAGGAATTGATCAAAGCTCAGTAAAGAAGATAGTTGCGAAATGGAACAAACAAGTGCTTTTTGCATCAAAAAGTAAAAATCTTTCTAAAAAACATAAACATATCAGGTCGCTGGTCGATTCAAAAGAAGAGAGGTTAGAGATGCAATTCTCTCAAATAATAGAGCAGAAAAGACTTGTTGATGATACTGAACAAATAAAAAAACTTTCAGATACATTTTTTATAATACTAACCTCATATTTCACGGGTTCGTATACTCACAAAAACAGAAGACTCGCAAATAGCGAAATGAAAAAAACAAAAATAAAAAGCCTCTTTAGCCACTACCTAACTTTACGGCACCATAAGAAAAAAAAGTATGCAAAAAATAAAAAATAATCAAATATTTACGTATCAAAGACGCCGCAAAATTCGTCAGGACGCAAGACCAGCAAAGCTAGAAGCTCGACATTGGAATTATTTACTTAGTTTTTTGATTGAACACAAAAAAGCTTTTGGTATTTTACTGATGCTTATTGTCGCGCAATCTATTTTAGAAATATTTACATTATTCTTTATAAACAGTTCTATTTTAGATAGGGTGTATGCTGCCGTACATACGCAAAGTGTTATATTTTTGGTGACTATTCTCACTGTCGGTGTTTCGTTGTATTTGTTTATTAACTATATGTCACTAAGGTATGAAAGGGGACTAATTATTGATTTGATCAATGATCTAAGAAGAAAGCTCTTCTCTGCTGTTATGAGAAAAGAAGAAAAATTTCTGACTAATGAGGCGAAAGCTGATTTTCTTGCAAAAATTTCTTACCACTTACCACTTCTTTCTATGGGAGTGGATAGAGGCATTTTCGGTATTATAAGATGGTTTCTTTCATTTTGCGTGCTCATAACAATTGGACTAACTATCGGCTCAGAGCAGATAGTAATAGTTGTCATTGTTGTTCTAACGAGTTTTGTCATAGGTGCTGTTGCATATTTTATTGCTTATTACTATGTTTCACGAGAAGTTGCCTCGTTCTCGCTTGTTATCAGACATATTGCGCTCACATTATCTGAGCATGAAACTATAAAATCAACAAATATAGAAAAATCCACAATAGAAGAATTAGATAGAAGGGTTGAAATCGATAGCTATTTTCGATTAAGAAGAGATATTTGGCTCCGATATTTTAATCGTGTTATCCTCGCTGTTATTTTTTTTATTGTTATTTTATACTTCATCTTAGCCCTCTCTTTCTTTGACATGAGTACCTTCTTGTATGACCCAAGTGCGACAATAGTTATTGGAATTATTACGGTTTACGCACTACGACTTTTTTACGAATCTGGCTTGGTTGGCTTATATTTACCACCTTTGAAATTGGGAATATTTTTGTCAGTTCCGAGGAATCCGCATAAAGAGATTCAAAATGTATTATCAGATAATTGGAAAGAGATAACTTTCAAATCAAACAAGGTCAAGCTCTCCTTGGGAGGAATATATTTTAAAAAAATAGCAGTAACACTCAAAAGAGGGGAAAGGTATTTATTCTTTGGTAAGCCTGATGTTGGTAAAACAAGTTTAGCAAGTATTTTTAATCTAGTGCCATACTTCAATTCGAATGCTTGGTTGGTGGTTGTTGATGAAAAAAGGTACTCACTAAAAAAATATTCAGAAAAATTTAAAGATCATTTTTTCTTTACACCTCATTTTGAGAGTGAGAAAACTATTGGGGAAATAGTTTTCAGGAAAGAGAAAAAAGATATTACACAGGTCGATGTGGCAAAAGCTGAAATGATACTGCAAAAATACCCACCCTTTGACTCTATTCTTTCGGCAGGTAAGAGATTTATTGGTGATTCAACGAGGTCTTTTAAGTCTAATGATGTTGCGCTTTTCAAGCTACAGGTGCTGTACTGTATAGTTAATAACACAAGCTTTATCATTATAGATAATCACTGGATAGATTTGGAGTATTCAGAAATTAAAGAAATGCTGATAATCCTGGGTGAAGCGTTGCCAAATGCGACAATTATTTCCTTTTCACGTGATAGAAATGAAATAATAAAGTATAATACTGTCTATGAAATCAAAGAGGGTCTCATTGAGAGCATTTAAAAAGAACATTAAGAAGGTGTTTAAGAAAAAATACACCAAGTATGTTTTATCGTTGGTGGTTATTTTTCTGATTATTTATGTATCAACAAAAATATTTACAACTTTTTTTGATATATCAAAGCAAAGTTTCTTGGGTCCAAAAGAAACGATGGTAGTTAATTTAGAGCTAGAATCTGAAATATACTTTAATAATATTGTTGGGGAAGAGGGAATTCTCGATGTGATTGTCGAGCAGATACATTCAGCAGAATTTTCTATAGAATTAGCTGTATTCTCCTTTGTTTCTCAAAAAATAAAAAAAGTACTTGTTGACGCTGTCGGTCGAGGCGTCGAGGTGACTCTTATTCTCGATGAGTCAAAGTCAGGTCAGCATGATTTGTTTCTCGGAGACTTGCCGCAAGAAATAAAAAGAATAGATAGGGGGACATACGATCCTGTTAACTCTCGGAGGACCACGTATATGCACCATAAATTTATACTAACAGATAGAGGATTTCCACAGCAAAAACTAGCAACGAGCTCGGTTAATTTCACAACGCTTGGAGAGAAGTATAATCAAAGTTTTCTGCTCACAACTACCGACTCTTCGCTCATAAGTGTGTATGGAAAAGAATTTGATTTTATCAAGGGTGGTAAATATGGGAGAAAAAAAATTAGTAATAAAGAATATAATCCTTGGGCAGCGTCCATTCAATATCAAGACAGTTTCGTAGATGTCTGGTTTTCCCCCGGATATTCAAAACAGTCGATTAAGTATGAAATTCTTGAGCAGATAAGCTCTGCACAAGTGAGTATCAAAATTATGATGTGGCACTTCACGGACAACCAACTTGCGTCCGCATTGATACGGAGGGCAAAAGACGGTGTTGATGTGTACCTTATTATTGAAAGTGGTACTGCGCAGGAGCAATATTCCGTAGTACCGTATCTTGAGTCTGTTATAGAGAGAGAAAAGATAGATAATTTTGAAATAGTGTTTGATACAAAGTTGATTGAAGGATTCGAGGATACATTACCAGAGGGGTTTAAGCCCTTTATTCATCATCACTCCATGGTCGTTGATGACGCAGTAGTTGTGTTTGGTTCGAGTAATTGGAGTCTTTGGGGTTTTTATTACAATGACGAAAATAATATTGTTACAAATAATAGAAATATAATTGATGGGTACAATAAAACTTTCGATTACTTTTATGAGTTATTCACCTCTTGAGTTTATCCCCTTCCCCCCTTTTTTTTACATGATAGAATATTGGCATGAGTTTTGTTGATATTCTTATTAAGAATAATATTGTACAAAAAGAACAAACAGCCAACACGCTTCTTTTGTTTTTCGTAATTTTAATATTTGGAGCTACGTTGGTACTCGCTTATGTTTATTTCTGGAAAGCTGACGCAGTCGAAATTCCATATAGAGAAATGACAACTGAGCAAAAAAGAGATGTTCCTTGGAGAGAAAGATCATACATAGAAGAAAGGCTCCGCAATAATTAAATAAATATGAATATTAAAAATACAAAAAAACACATAAAAAAAGGATTTACACTCATTGAGTTATTGGTAGTTATCGCGATTATAGGAATATTATCTACAATTGTCCTTGCCTCTCTTGGTGAGAGTAGAGATAAGGCTATTCAAGCAAAAGTTTTAGCTGAAGTACGCAGCATGCAGACTGCGTTCGCTATCTTATTGGTTGGTAATGGGTCGTACCCGAATCCTGGTAATGTTGCGGTTAGAAACTGCCTCGCACAAAATCCTTGCTATGATGGTGGGGCGATAGTTCCTCCATTTATCTCGAATAGTTTCTCAGGAGAACTTCCTCGCATTCCGTTTGCTACAAAAACAAACAATGACTTCAAACTCATTCATACTGCGGAAGCAGAAACTTTTACAGATGTTGTAACATCATACCCTTCCAACACTCCTGAGGTAATTATAAACGGACTAAAATACTCTGGACCTTTTTATGTTTGTAATCAAGCTGTTGGCGATAGATGTACATCGGCGTCTTACTTGTGGACGACAAAAGAATCAACATGTACTCTTGGAGGGGTCGTAAATGGACTTTCTGGATCAGGTGGTTCATTGTGTGGATCTGACGCTGCTGACCCTGACAACTTCGTTGAATCAAGTCTTTAATGAAGAATCGTAGAGTGGTAGGTCTCATCTTCTCACACCAACTATTTTTAGATAATCCGGTTTTGAAGCACGCCGACGAAGTCTATCTTATTGAAGACAGTCTCTTTTTTGGTGATACACATAATCCACTCAAGTTCCATAAACAAAAACTGGTATTGCATCGCGCTAGTATGCAAGCATATAAAGACGAACTCGCATCAGTGGCTAATATAAAAGTTCATTATATTGAGTACGAGCCAAAGAAAAATATTGTGGATATCTTGAAAGGAATTTCTCTCGACATCAAGTCGATAGTTTGCGTTGATCCAACTGATTATCTACTCGAGCGCCGCATCAGACGCGTATTTCCAGATTTGGTTTTCTTGGATTCGCCACTATTTATTAACTCAAAGGATGACAATATAAAGTACCTCAAAGAAGGGAAGCTTTTTATGCAAGAGTTCTATAAGTTTCAGCGTAAGCGACTCAATATTTTGATGGACGCCAGCGGTCCTGTTGGTGGACGATGGAGCTATGACGACGAAAATAGAAAAAAAATTCCCAAGTCTCATTATTTGGAAATTCCCGCTGATTCAAAACATAACAAAAATAAGTATGTCGATGAAGCTATTGCATATGTGCAGAAAAAATTCCCAAGCAATTATGGAAGCCTCGAAACTTTTTCATATGCAATTAATCGCAAGCAAGCTCTACAGGTGCTTGAGAATTTTTGCTCAGAACGACTTCATTTATTTGGTGACTATGAAGATGCTATCGTCAAGGATCGCAACCAGTTGTATCACAGTATGCTTTCTCCCTATTTGAATATCGGACTCATTTCACCAATAGAAGTCGTAGAAAAAGTGATTGCGTATGCTGATAAAAATAACATTTCAATTAATAATACAGAGGGAATAGTGAGGCAAATTATCGGCTGGCGTGAATTTATTCGTATGACATACGAGGAGCATGGAGTATTGATGAGAACAGAAAATCAACGGAATCATACCCGTGAGCTTGGCCAAAAGTGGTACGACGGAACGACAGGGATTGATCCGGCAGATTCTACAATCAGGAAAACTATCAATAGTGCATATGCACATCATATTGAGAGGTTAATGGTAATGGGAAACTTTATGTTTCTATGTGAGATCGATCCGAAACAGGTTTATAATTGGTTCATGGAAATGTATATAGATGCATACGACTGGGTAATGGTACCGAATGTTTACGGTATGACACAGAGTACGCAAAAAGGCCTTATGACTACTAAGCCGTATATTAGCGGCTCAAATTATATTAAAAAAATGAGTGACTATAAAGATGGTCCGTGGGCAGATATTTGGGATGCACTGTATTGGAATATGATTATTACCAATCTTAATGAATTAACAGAGAACGGTCGCATGCATTTTATGACAGCTCGTGCTCAAAAGTTTAGTAAAGAACAAAAAGAAAATTATGCAGAAAAAGCAAAAGAATTTTATAGCTCACTCTGATGAGTCAAAGCTATGTCCAGTATGCAGCAGAGTTTTTTATAATAGGAAAAAATGGAAGCTGCGTGGTATTTGGGACACGGTGATTTATTGTAGTGACAAGTGTCGGAAGGGGAAGAAGGCAGGTGTATCTTATTAATTCCGCTAAATTAAAGGTTTGCAAAAAGCTTTTTTACTTCTTCGATTTGTTTTGTATAAATATATATCTCCTGAACGACGCCCCCGCCTACAATTATCGCCTTGGTTCCTCCGGTCATTGGGAGAAATTTTATGGTCATGTTGCCACTTTTTCCTTTGGTTTTTTTAATGATACCCAGGCTCATTTTAGAAACCAATCCAGATTTTTTTAAGACCTTTACGACTTTGTCTGTGGATTCTGTGGCTGAGCTGTGGCTACTGGTGATTTTCATATGTGACTTGAGTATATCATGCGATGAGATGTTGAATAAAAAATCGCCCCGCACAATGTGTGTGGCGATAAGTCTCATAAGACCCAATTTCGTTACTCGCTATCAACAAATCTTTTGCTATCAAGGCGATTATTATGATAGTATAAGTATTATTACATTTACAAACATAAAGATATGAATTCATTTGAACAACCCCCGATAAATAGTGCAGAAAATGAGCATCGAAATCTTAAAGAACAAGTTGTAGCATCTGCCAAGTCAAAGCTCGAATCTTTTAAGAAAAATAAACCTGAGATAGTTAGAGCTTTTGAGCGTAACTTTAACTTGCCAGCGGAATCTTCCGAAGAAGAGATGCTCGATGCTTCAAATGAGATGACTAGTCTTGAAGGGTGGGATGCTGATGAAAAAGCTCTGCAACTTTTGAAGGAAGGTATTACTCTGGAAGATTTAGGAACCTCGAGAGAGGAATTAATTCAACTCTTTGCTGATCAGGGTAATGTAGGTATCGACAATAATAGTTTCGAAATAGAATTGGATGAAATTTTAGGGGCACAAAAGAAAAATGATTCCGAATCAGTCTAAATAGTCTAAATAACATGATAAGTGTATTTAACTTTATAAAAAACCTTTATTTAAAATAAAGGTTTTTTGTATTGTGGGCATCCTACTAAAATATTGGAACCAACGAGAATACTGGGTATATGAGAGTTGGGAGGTTATTAAAATCGTTAAAAAGTCTACTTATTAGATATTTTTAACGAAATACTTGCATAAACCGTTAAAATATGTATAATATAGATATGAATTCACGATTTAATAAACAAATACAAAATCTCCGAGAACGTTACTACAAGTTATATGTTGGTAAAGAATTATTGATAAAGCTTATTAATGAGACCGAAATAACTGAACAGGTATATAACTCGAATGCTATTGAAAATAGCACGCTTACACTTGAAGAAACAGAGAAAATTTTACTTCAGATAGATTTAGATCGTTTCGTTAATGAGCGTGAAATTTTTGAGACAAAGAATCTTGCCCGTGTCGTGGAATATATTGAATCTAAGGCAAAGGAAAAGGAGTTAGGTTTCGATATCATCCTCTTTATTCACAAGATGTTAATTTCAAATATTCGTGACGATATCGCTGGTAGATTTAGAGAGTCTGGGGAATATGTGAAAGTTGGTAATCATATCGCTCCTGCTCCTGAAGAAATAGAAGAACAACTTCAGGAAGTAATTACAGAATACAATTCTTTAGTATCTTCATCAATCGTTGGTAAGATTGCCAAATTCCATCTTTCTTTTGAAAATATTCATCCTTTTGTAGATGGAAATGGTCGTATAGGGAGAGTTCTAAATAACTACTTACTTATTCGTGAAGGATACGTACCTATCAATATAATGTTTAATGATAGACTTGAGTACTATAATGCTTTTAAGGAGTTTGATACAACTAAAAAGACTGATTTAATGGAAGAAATTGTAGCAAGATCTATCACAAACAGTTACCATAAGAGATTGGCATATCTAGAAGGAAAGAAGATTGTCACACTTCGTGAGTATGCAACCATGTCAGGACAATCACACTCAAGTTTGATAAACAAAGCAAAGCGTCAAACAATAGAAGCTTTCTTCGAAAAAGGAAAGTGGAAAATTGGAATTGAAAAGGACTAATCTACGAAGTTATTGGAAGGTACGGAATTAAGGCCTTGAAATATCGTTTTTATATAAAATAAGTATCACATGGTGGTAGTTGAATATTAGAAAATATTCAGACTCGTCTTACTACTGAAATTGTGATAATACAATTAAAAAAACAAGGGATATAGATACGGAAAAAGAGACTATTGATATTATGGTAGGAATTACATCTTTAATTTTTTTGTATCCCAGCCCCCACAATCCTAGTTGGAAAAAAATAAGATAAATAGGAATTGCAGCTAGACTCACTAGAGACATTGATAGAGGTTCTATTTCACAGAGCCACCCGGTGCAGTTAATTGCTTGGAAATAAAAAAATATGACAGGCGCTGTTAGTAATATCGGTATTATTGCTATTTGAAATTTGGTTCGCAGATACCTTGCAGTTATCAGAGGAAGTATAATTGCTATAAATACAAGTGCAAATATAAATACAGATGAGTATGGAACCTCCGCTGCTGGAGAGTGTTCTGAAACATAATTGTGAATTAATAAAAATACAACTAACAAACTAATTGTTGTAGATGTAAACCAAAGATATATCATATTTAAATTCTATCAGCATTCTGTAGTTGTTTCAATGTGTTATTACAGCAATTTTATATAAAAAAATCCACACAGAATAAGCCCACATGATTGAGTATTTTCTGCAAAGTAAAAAATATCAAATTACTTGAAATATTTATACATATTTTTGAAATGTGGACACAGCACTCACTATTTGGAACCGCTTAGAAAGCTGGGTGTTTGAGGGACATGGCGAAATGAAGTTGTTGGAAGGTATGTAATCAAGGCTTTGAAATATTGTTTTTATATAAAATAAGTATCACATGGTGGTAGTTGAATAAAAGAAAAACCCACAGCGAACCATGGGTTCTTCTGTGGGGTGTAGAGCTCTTATTTAATCGAGCTCGATTAGCGTCAAATCTTCTTTCGATGATAAGGAGCCTGTATTTCCTTGGTCCAGAGCAATTTGGAAAGCTTCCACAAGAACTTCTTGGGAAACTTTCTCTGAGCAGATTCCAAAGGTAAGCTGGTCCCAACCGACATCCTCTAACTGGATGATTACTGGACAGTTTTTCCCGTCGAACACCCCTAGTAGGCCTTTTGTTATCATCTCCGCGTCCACCACGCCTCTGTGGTCATACCAGTATAATAGTATCCTTTTCATATTTTAAAAGTGCAGATTCTGACGTATCTGCTTTGTTGGTGTTGTGTCAGAAGGTGTTTTACCTGCATATATTATATCATAGAACACAGTAAAGTCAACCCAGTAAACAAAAATACCCTTATATAAAAGGATATTTTTGAAATGTGGAGATGGCGGGAATCGAACCCGCGTCCATAGAGGAACTACATACGGATCTACAATAGATAGTCGCTTTTTGCACGCCGGTGAAGTATTACTACTGCATCATTGTATTTAAACACTCACACTCTAAAAGAAACAAAACATGTGGTGCCGATTTTCAATTTATTTAACCAATGAGTCGAAACACACCCATTGAGCGAGTCTGAAGATATGCCACTCAACTTCGATTTCAGACACATCGAAGGTTCGTGCGCTCATCAAGCTTATGCGAGAGCGAATGCGAAGTCACCAACCTTAAAAGGTGATGCTACTGCGTTTGATTTTGCAGATATTGTTGTGAGGTGTTTTAAGAGTATCCTCATCTCTCTATTGCACGTATATATGTACGCATCTATGTCGAAGCCGATCATCCCCTCGCTGGGTTGGTGAAGTTACTTGGGTAAGTATGCTGGCGCGCCCGAAGGGCGCGCCTCACCAACACAAAGAGGGAAGGGTCCACTAAGAATTTTTCAAAGTTCTGCGCATGTCGCGCTCGTCTGCTTTCTTTTTAAGCGATTCTCGCTTATCGAATTGTTTTTTACCACGCACGATAGCGATTTCACACTTAATCTTTCTTCCTTTATTATACATCGAAGTAGGCACTACTGTCAATCCAGCCTGTTTCTCAACTCCTAGGAGCTGCAGAATCTCTTTTTTACTCAAGAGAAGGCGGCGAGGCCTTAGCGGCTCATAGTCCTCAGGTGTGTTTTTAGGTTGAAACGCAGCAATGCTCGCCCCTACCAAAAACACCTCGCCGCCCCGCACACTTACATACGATCCTTCAAAGTTCAGTCGTCCAGTCTTGATAGACTTTACCTCATGCCCAAAAAGCTCGATGCCCGCTTCGAGTCGCTCGATTACTTCATAGTTAAATAATGCTTTTTTATTTCGAATCTTTTCCATATGGAAGACCCTTATTGTGCCTTATTTTAATGTGAGAGTCGAGTACAACAAACACTTAGTGCTCGACACCACCTACTTACTTGATAAGGGAAAGGTGGTTGCAAAAGACAAACCAGACACCATTGTCACATCGGGTATTTTGGAGAAAGTCTTTTTGGGAAACGTATAACTTCGCTTAATATATAATACGCTGCCTGAATAATGCATAACTTCACTTGCGAAGCATTGCTTTGAGTATAATATAGATATATGTATAAAGAATCATTTGAAGGTGTAGGAGGATATTCGACTGAGAAAGCGTCCACTACAAAAGTTGAGAAAAAATCTCCGACAAAACATGAGAGTGGAATGTCTATTATGATGCACGAGTCAGAGCCAACTAATCGTAACGAGAAGCAACTACAACTTGCGCACGACATTTTTATTGAAGTCTTTGGAGAAGATAGCCTTGAGAACATGACTGAGTCAGAGAAAGCCGAAACAATACTCGCATTTTGGGTTGATGAGAATCAGGGATACGCAAAAACTTATAGTGATTTTGAAAAAAGTGATGTATTCAAAAATCACGAGCGAATAAGTGGTAATTTTTTAATGATAACTCCAGAGGATATTGTTGAGTATAAAAAACCGGCGAGTTGCCGGAATAGTCTATTGTCGATGAAGTCCTTGTAGGACAATATTCTTTACGAGATACATTTTGCATAACTTCTGATAGCATATATAAAAAGATAGATAAAGCAATGAGAGTAGGGATTGCAAGTGGTGGAGTTTAAATTTGTCAGATAGATTATTGACGCAGTTTTATATTAAGTGTAGAGTATTTTTAGTATGAAAAATCAGTACCTTCCCATTCCTACCAAACCTTTCAATTTCATGGGTGTGCTCGGTCACATCTTTGCAATAGCTGTTGTTAATGTAGTAACTAGATTTCGACAAGACCTTGGAATTTGCGATGCAGTCCGACTTGTAAGAATCCCTGATTATCAAAGAAGGGAAAATGTCATCACTAAAACAAGGACAAGAAATCTAAAGTTGCAGCCTTTGAAAGGATATCATTGTCCTTGTAAGCACACAATTTGTTATGCGAGTACACAGTTGGGAAAGCAATTCCAAAATGTACCCAAAGAACTGTGTGATGCATTCCAAAACGAAAACTTTAAAATTGGCTATAAAGGCATCAGCACATAATCACCCTCGCGGGTGATTTTTTAATTAGAAAAACCCTCAAAAATCTGTATAATACTGACATGTCACAAACGAAAAACTTACAAGGTCCTTCAAAAGAAAAAGGTCCAAAAAAAAATAATTCACGAAAGCCTATTCGCCGCGTAAAATCTAAAAAACCAAAGAAGCCAAATATCTGGAATCAACTCTTTATTGCTCTTATTATTTTTGTTGGTGTAGGGATGGTCTACTCAAGTGTTACGGAATCACAGCTAGAAGATAACTTCGTTGCACTCTCTCAACTCGCAACAGATGTGAGCGCAGGACGAGTTGCAGAAATTACTGTTCAAGGTGAGAAGCTCAATGCAGTGTACCGAAACGAAAAAGGTGAAAATCCTGCTGATGACACAACATTGCCAATTCCAGCTGATCTTCAAAAAGAATCTAAGAAAGAAGCGGGAACTGCACTCTCTGCAACACTTTCAAATTATGGTGTTACTCCAGAAGAGCTCAAAACTGTAGCAATCGAGATTCAAAGTCCAACAGGATTTGGATATTGGGCGCTTAATATTTTGCCATTCCTTATTCCTCTCGCCTTTATTATTTTCATTCTTTGGTATCTATCGAGGCAAATGAAGGGAGCTGGAGCTCAAGCGTTTACATTCGGACAATCTCGAGCACGAATTCTTGATCCATCAAATACAAAGCAGAGAATTACTTTCAAAGATGTTGCTGGAGCAAAAGAAGCCAAAGCTGAACTTGAAGAAATCGTAGATTTTCTGAAGAATCCTAAAAAGTTTCTTGATATCGGAGCAACTATTCCAAAAGGAATTCTTTTGATGGGAGCACCAGGAACAGGAAAGACCTTGCTTGCGCGAGCGGTAGCCGGCGAAGCCGGCGTGGCATTCTTTTCAATCTCAGGTTCTGAGTTTATTGAAATGTTTGTAGGAGTTGGAGCGAGCCGAGTACGAGACCTCTTCAAAACTGCAAAGCAAATTGCACCAGCTATTATCTTCATCGATGAAATTGATGCTGTAGGACGAACGCGAGGCTCTGGTATGGGTGGAGGAAATGATGAGCGAGAACAAACACTTAATCAGATTCTTGTAGAGATGGATGGATTCGACCCAACCGATAAGGTGATTGTAATGGCAGCTACCAACCGACCCGATGTTCTCGATCCCGCAATCTTGCGACCAGGACGATTTGATCGAAGAGTGACAGTTGATATGCCTGATCGAAAAGACCGACTTGAAATTATGAAAGTGCACGCACGAAACAAACCACTTGCAGAAGATGCCGATTTTGAAGTAGTTGCAGTGCGAACCCCGGGATTCTCAGGCGCTGACCTCTACTCGCTTATGAACGAAGCTGCGATTCTCGCAGCTCGTGAAGGCCGAAAAACAATCGGACAATTTGACCTCATTCGTTCTATTGAAAAAGTAATGCTTGGTCCTGAACGAAAAAGCCACATTCTTTCTCAAAAAGAAAAAGAAAAGACTGCGTATCATGAAGCTGGGCATGCACTTGTTGCATCTATTCTTCCTGACGCTGACCCTGTGCATAAAATATCTATTATCTCTCGCGGAAATGCTGGGGGATACACACTCAAGCTACCTGACGAGGATCGACGGCTACATACTCGCAATCAATTTCTTGATGATATTGCGATGTCGCTCGGTGGTTATGTTACAGAAGAAATAATCTACGGAGATGTTTCTACTGGTCCATCTAACGATCTTCAAGTTTCAACCAATCTTGCACGACACATGGTAACTCGATATGGAATGACAGATGTCTTTGGTCCAATTGCACTTGAGGGTGATAACGGGAAAACTCTTTTTGGAAATGGTGGAGTAACAGGGCGCGAGTATTCTCAAGAAGTAGGGAATAAGATTGATGCTGAAGTTCAGCGAATTATGTCAGAGGCATATGACCGAGCAAAAGAGATTATTATAAAGCATAGAAATGTTCTTGATGCGATTACGAAAAAACTTATAGAAGTTGAAAATCTCGAGCGACCGGAGTATGAAGAGTTGCTAAAGGCTCACGGGATTGAGATAGCTTCAAAAGATCCTGAGACTTCTCTCTAAACGTTTCTTAAAACACCTAAATACAAAACCGCTGAGGCAATGCAGATTTTCAAGCCTCAGCGGTTTTGTATTTAGGTGTTTTCTTGCTAGTATAAACCCACCGCGCACCTATAGCTCAGTTGGTAGAGCGCAGAGCTTATACCTCTGTGGTCACAGGTTCGAGTCCTGTTGGGTGCACAATCAAGTCGAATCTTTCAATGTATCGAGTAGTTCCCGCATCACTTTGTTGTGATATATCTTTTATGGTGAGAACATCATATTGAGCTATATTAAAGAATTGACACTCAATTTAAAAAGTATTGACATATTCAGTTAAGTATGTAGAATGAAGAACGGAATCAGATAAGGTCTTCGCACAGTGCGATTGCCTTCACAACCAAAACAAAAACAAAAAAGAAACAAAAAAATGAAAACGACCAAAAAAGTCGCTGCAAAAATAGCTGCCTTTGCGCTCGCGCTGGCACTTTCAATCTTTACTACTTCCTGTAGTACTGATAACCAGGTCTTCACGACCATGGCTGAAAATAAGCCAATTCCCAAAGCGGTGGTAGTCATGGAAAATACGTCTAATTCAAAACTTGTGGTTGTTGCTCCTCGTGAGCACGTCCCAAGTAATTACGAAACTTGGAGTGTGACTGATGATTTGCTGGAAGCAAATCTCGCGGACATACCAACACCGCTCGATTCAAGTAATGACGATGTGCTTTCAATGGTGCTTCCTGAGATAGCGGTACCCGACAAGGTTGCCGAGAATGATAGAAAGACTATCGAAGACCTCATGAAAAAGGTTGCCGAAGTTGAAGCATCAGCAAAGAAAGCTCATGAACAAGCTGTTGACTTTGCTGCAAAAGCAGCCGAATCCGAACGGCTTCGGCTGGAAAGTGAAGACTCTCTCAAAAAGCTTCGGCTTCTCGAAAAAGAATTCGAGCTTGCTGAAAAAACAAACGACAAAAAAACTTCCCAGCCGGCTGTGCCAGAAGGGAAGATTGCCCAAAAGCTCTTCGAAAGCGATACTGAAAAAGCACGGCTTCGCAAGGAGTTGTATGAACTGAAAATAAAATTGTCGAGTTTGTCGCAGTTCAAGTCAGAAGCTAAATATGCGAAAGAAGAACTGGCAACACGCGAAGAGCAACTTGCTGCGAGCGAAGCTCGCAAAAAGGAGCTCTATGCAGAGAATCAAAATCTTCTGAAGCGCATACCCAGTAAATCCGAGGGAGTAGTTGTTCAAAAAAGCAATGATTCCGAGGAAAAAGGAGCTCTATTCTTTACACCTAATCCTTCCTACTCAATCGAGCCAGGTAAGGAGTTCGGTGATGAGGAGTTTGTCGTTGGGTCTTTCAGCGTATCATCAGATACAAACGAAAAATTAGGAGATTTCGAAGGCCTTGGAACTGTCAGTGCCAGTAAATCTGGTCGCTTTACGATTAGAGATCCGAATTTCTCAGCGGACGAAGGTCTAATAGCTTCGTATGAAGTGAGCACGCTACAGCTCGGTGGCGGTTCATCCAGTAGTGCAAAAACGCTGGCAATTCCTGCAGAAACTAGGCCTGTGCTTGGAGCAACGAAAAAATGGCTGCTTACCTTCACTCCTGACAACATTGTTGCAGGAGACAAGGTGACAACAACTATTTCACTCGTTGGAGCACTGACCAAAAATGGTACTGCGCCACTTGTGGCAACAGAATCATCACAATGGTCTCTTGAGTCTCAACTCATGCCAACAGTCACGGTTGCTAAAACTGCTAGTATTGTTGTACCACAGGTTGAAGCCTGGTGGGAAAATACTGTGCTTGTAATAGTATGCATACTTGCAGTCGTTCTCACTAGCATGGTAATCATTATCTATGTTATGAACAGCCAACAGAAAAAAGATCGCCAGGAAACTGACGCTGATCCGAGTCACAAGACTCGTCTTCGTAGATCGCGCTCCCATGATAGGAAGCTCGCTGATTCGATTCAAATAAAACCTGTTGGCGTTCCTAATATAGGTGCAAAGAATCCTTTCACAATTGTGAGAGATCATTATCCAGCAGTGGGTAATAATGATGACATGGGAGAAATAGATGGTCCGATGCCACCAGATACAGTGAATTCGAAAAATAAATGCACTATTCCTCCGCCTCGTGATGAAAACCTACCTCCCGCAGAAAGAGATCTTTTGCACCCAAGAAGAAATAAATTTGGAATGTGGTGAAAACCTAAGACTAAACGTTCGCGTTTGGTCTTTTTTATACTTAGATTTTTCAAAAAATATCCTCGCACTTTTTCTCATCTACTCCATATGAACCGCATCCCATCGGGCGAGGGAATCACGAAGTTGATTATGTTTTTTAAGGAAAGGGTCGGCTGCCACAATGTCTTTTGCGGTTTTTTGTGCAGCCTCAACAAGTTGTATATTTGCGAGAGCGTCCATCGCAAGATCAGAAAGCCCCCATTGCTTATTCCCTACAAGGTCACCGGAACCTCGCAGTTTGAGATCATATTCTGCAAGCTCGAAACCATTATGAGTTTTTTCAAGCGCATGGAGTCGCTCCCAAGTTTTTTCACTTTTTGTATTTGGAAAAAGGTAGCAGTATGGTTTGTGGTTTCCTCTGATGACGCGTCCACGAAGTTGATGAATCTGAGAAAGTCCAAAGCGCTCAGCACCTTCGATAAGAATAACAGAAGCATTTGGTGCATTCACTCCAACCTCAACAACAGAAGTCGCAACCAAGATATCAATATATCCTTCTGCAAATTGAGTCATCACTTCATCTTTTTGAGCTGGCGTCATTTTCCCATGAAGCATTGCAATCTCGGCATCAGGAAATACTTCTTTTTTGAGTCGTTTTGTTTCAGCTTCAACCGAGGCAAGTTGTAGTTGTTGCTCTTTGCTTGGATCGGGCTCTTGAATTCGCGGACAAATAATATAAGCCTGACGGTCCAGTGAGATTTCTTTGCGAATATGTTCGTAGACTTTTTTTCGATCATCGAGTTTGATAATTTTTGTTTCGATGTGCTGTCGACCGCTCGGCATCTCTGCTATTACGGAAACATCAAGGTCGCCATAGACGGTGAGTGCGAGTGTTCGAGGGATTGGAGTCGCAGTCATTGAGAGAAGGTGGGGAGTGAGCCCTTCTTTTTCCATAAGCATTTTTCGTTGACGTGTTCCAAAGCGATGCTGTTCATCGATAATGACATACGCAAGGTGCTTGAACTCGACAGTTTTTTGAATAAGGGCGTGCGTTCCAACAATAAGTGCAATCTCACCATTGGCTACCCATTTCTTGAGTTGTACTTTTGATATACGAGTGGGTTTGTTTGGGTCGGATTTAGAGGGAAATTTGTAACACTCTTTTCCTGTAATGAGTGCAATAGGGAGATGGCTTCCCTTAAAGAAAGAGATAAATGTTTCAAAGTGTTGTTTGGCGAGAATCTCTGTTGGTGCCATATATGCAGTTTGTAGGTATCCAAAAGTTTGGCCTTTAGGTCGGGTGTGACAAACACCGAATGTGGTCGCGGCTGCCACGGCGGTTTTGCCTGAACCTACATCACCTTGCAATAGCCGCGACATGGGAATACCCGACTCCATATCCTCTATAATAGTATTAATAGATTTTTGCTGATCATCAGTTAGTTTGAAAGGGAGCTTCTTCACAAAAAACTTCGCATCTTTGGTGAGGGATGGGATAGTGTAACCTTCAGTGTCTTTGAGGAGTCGTCGCTCCTGTTGAAGCTTAAGTTGAATATAAAATATTTCTTCAAAAGCAAATCGTTTACGAGCAACTTGTGCGTCTGTTTCACGCCTAGGAGTATGTAGCCATACGCATGCAGTATGAAAAGTCGGAAGCTTATATGTTTTCAGTATTATATCTGGGATTGAATCTGCAATACTCTTAAAATCAGGATTCGCAAGAATCTTTTTGATCATGTGATATATCCAAAGAGAAGTCACGCCCTTTGTCTCTCGATAGATAGGAAAAATAGTACCAGTATCTTGCTGTGTGTTTTTGAAAAGTGAATCTCCAACTCCAATCGGAGCATGTGTGACCTTTTCAAGTTTTGGATTGTTCATCGACCGCTTGTCGTTATGTAATGTTATTACTCCAGTTACTTTGACAAAATCTCCTTCATGAAACATTTTGGCAATATATGGTTGATTAAAAAACATCATATCAATAGTTCCACTTCCATCAGAAAGTCTCCCTTCCGAAACCGCTACTTTGGTCTTCCATGTTTTTCGGGTTTTCAGATTAGATAGCGTTCCATATAACACGAGAGCTTCACCGACCTCAGCGTTCTGCACAACTCCTGTATTCTCCGTGTTCGTATATCGCACAGGTACGTGATACAAGATATCGCGTACGGTCAAAAGCCGAAGGCGTGCAAGTGCTTTGGTATGTAAGGTATCAAATCGTGAAAGCTGCTTGAGCGGTGTATCAAGAAAGTTTTTGGTGTGCGAAGTATCTTTAAGGGGAGTCATGAACGCATTATATCACGCAATTGAAAGGCTCTGATTGATTTGCATTATCATTTCTTCATGTAATAAGCTCGCAATAATTATATGAAAATCTTCTATTCGGGGATGGTCCTTGAGGGCATTTTGTATACTTCGAATAGAAACATTTTTTTTACTCGCACTAATAGAGTGTAATATTGCGCTCCGCAACTCTCGTCTTGAACCTTTAAATTTGCTTTGCTTTTTATGATGTGCGCTCTGGCTTGCATTATTATTTCCAAAAGTTTTCTTTATATAAGATCCGTAATCCATGAGAGCGTATTGCCATTCGCGAGACCCATAAGTCGCGCATGCTTTTTTATAAGTCTTTTGTATCTTATTCATAATCTCTGCATCAGTGATACCTTTTTTATTTTTAAAAAAGTGATGCAAATACACCGTTCGAATATTTGTTTCGATAATAGGGTGTGAGATATTGAGGATAGTATTCATAAGCATTCCCGCGGTGTAAGGTCCGATACCAGGAAGTGCTAAAAGGTCCCGATGTGATTGAGGGAAACTGCCGCGTGCGATAACCTCCTTTGCACATTCATGAAGGTATTGCGCGCGGCGATTATACCCCAGTCCTTTCCATAAAAGTAATACATCCTTCAGTGTCGCACTCGAAAGGTGTTCCCAGCTTGGAAGCTTCTCTAGAAAATTATTAAAAAGTGGAATCACCCGATCTACTTGAGTTTGTTGAAGCATGATTTCAGAAACTACTACCCCATAACTATGCTTGGCGCCCCACTTCGTAGATTCTTGCATACGAAGCGGTCGCCATGGAAGAATGCGACGATTTTCGATATAGAAATTCCAAACGGTGGATATAAACTGATCGTGTGTCATGCCTACATGGTACAATATTAATATGATTTTATCCAAACTATGTAAATTTCGCCTACTCTTTAGCGCATCATTTATAGCTATACTTACTTTTATTCTACCGTTAGTAACAAGCGCACATGTTCGCTACCTTGTTCCAGAAGAAGATGTACGCGGCTTACTTGGAAGTAATTTTGATTTCTTTTTCTCACCATTTACAAATCCTGAATATATTCTCTTGATGATTGCAATAATCTTGTTTGTACTTGCAATCGCATTGTTTCTGATAAAAAACAAGCTTTTTGCAAAAGAATGTAAGGTCATAAATAAAAACGCGAATGGGTACACTCCCTTTCTTCCATGGATTCTACGAATCTCTGCAGGTATCGCTCTGATTGGAAGTGGAGTATCCGGAACGCTCATCTCACCAGCTCTCAGCGGATATGAATACTTGGCAGGCATGCAGATATTCCTCGGTTTTCTTCTGGTGACTGGATTTATGGCAATTCCAGCAGCAGTCGGCGCAATCTTTCTCTATCTCTTTGCGGTACTGCAAGACTGGTATGTCATAGGAAATCTCGATTTCTTTGCAGCAATCATCGGAATTTTCTTGCTCGAGAATGAAAAGCCAGGAGTAGATGATATCTTAGGAATTCCTGATATATCACCATTTACTCATCTTAAAAAATTGACACCACTCGTTTTGCGAATCGGAGTCGGAGGCGCAATGATTTTCCTTGGAATATACGAAAAAGTTCTCAATCCACAGCTCAGTGCATACGTTGTAGAAAACTTTGGACTTTTGAATGTTGTACCGGTAAGTACTGCGATGTGGGTCTTTGGTGCTGGAATGATTGAATCAATTCTCGGACTGGCCCTCCTTGCTGGATATCGAACGCGACTCGTTTGTACAATTGCATTTGTTGTTTTGAGTATGTCATTTTTCTATTTCAATGAAAGTGTCTATTCACATATTACGCTCTTTGGAACACTCTCTGTGCTGTTCGTAACGAGAGGGGGAAGGTGGAGCTTTGATCATAGGGCAGGACGAGTAAATAAGGATTTTAAATAACAATCAGAAACTCACCGAAAGGTATGTTTTTTGATATACTCAACCTATGAATAATCAGCAGTTTTGGGATAAAGAATATATGAAGCCGCAGCTCGTGTCGCAGTCGCATAAGCCGCAAAAAGATTTTTTACGTTTCATAAAATGGCTCAAAAAAAATAAATGTATTGATCTCTACTCGGGCATTACTGTCTTGGACCTCGGGTGTGGAGTGGGGCGAAATAGTTTTTACATGGCAGATAACTATGAGGCGCGAGTCTACGGGTATGACTTCTCTCCGGATGCTATTGGAAAGGCAAAAAAAGTTCATGCACATAAGCTGGTAATATTTCAAGAGCGAAACATTGCTAAATCTTTTCCTCTTGAGGATAGCTCAGTCGATATTATTTTTGATGTCACAACATCTAATGCACTTAACGAACAAGAGCGCCTTTTATACTTGAGTGAATGCGCGCGGGTGCTCAAACCTCGTGGCTATATGTATGTACGAGCGCTTGCAAAAGAAGGTGATAAGAATGCCCAGCGAATGGTAGAAGATTTTCCGGGTGGAGAATATGATACCTATCAGCACCCACAACTAGGAGTAAAAGAGAGAATATTTTCTGAGTCAGATTTTAGAACACTTTATGGTAAATATTTTGATGTAGTTCAGATGGAGCGAAAAACTGGATACCAGAGATGGGGTGAACAGTCGTATAAGCGAAACTATTGGAACTGCTATCTACTGCGGTCATAGCGCTCTATACAAAAAAACGAGCAAATGAGCCGATAAAGATTCTTTTCATCTTGAAAATCATTGCACTATTAAGAATATGAGACTCAGCAACAGGGATAGTCTCCTTAATAATTGGAGTAAGTATTTCCCTGATTTCTTTTATAAGTTGAGTATCGGAAGTTGTAATATTTAGTTCCTTATTATATTTCAAGCTCAAGTAGTCAAAGTTGCAACTACCAAATGTAATCCAGTTATCAATCATTATTACTTTCGAGTGATTCATTTTTGTAAACGCTTTAAATTCTATATTACTATTACGCAAACGATAAATATAATAATAGTGCGCACTGAGTGCAAAATAGTTATCAGTATTTTCTGGAAATATAATTTGAACTAAAACTCCTCGCTCACTCGCGCTCAAGAGTGCATTTACGAAACGCTCTGGTGGCGCAAAGTATGGAGTTATAATAGTAATTGATTTTTCTGAAGAAATAATTTTTTCATATATTCCTTGTGAAATATGGTTATTTTTGAAATCATTAGTTACCACGTTGTACGGTTCATCCTCTAGAGCTGTATCTCGTAAGAGCCTGCCAGCAAATTTTGATTTTTTAGAGAGAAAGAATGCATGAGTGAAAATTTGTGAAGGACTATGTATTCGTGCATGAAAGTCGTACCATGTCGACACATTCTCAGTAAATATAACACCACCGATATATGCGGTAGTATCATCAATAATTGTAAGCTTCCGATGGTTTCTTCGAGTTTTCCAGAAAGAAAAAGTAAGGAAGTGTCTTAAATATATTGCAGTAAAATGAATCTGTACTCCTGCATCACGCAGAGTTTTTTTTGTGGGAGAAAAGAAGAGCCGATGACTTCCAAAAATATCAAGTAGAAGCTTCACCTGTACGCCTTCGTGAGCTTTTTGAATAAAGAGATTAGCGAATCTTTGGCCAACTTCATCATTTTCAAAATCTTCAAAAATAAATTGCTCGAAAAGAATACTCTTCTTTGCCGCGGCAATATCTTGGTACATATGATCCCAGGTGTCCTGTGGAGAAGTAAAGAATTTCATTTGTGATTACCAATTAAGGTAGGTGACAGTCAGCTGTAATACTGTTGCAAATGACACCCATGCGAGGTAAGGGATTTGCGCGTAGGTTACCCATTTTTGATACGGATAGATTGCAATCATTGCCCAAACGAGGGTTCCAAACACGAGAAGGATGTCGATTGAAGCGAGAATGTTGTTTTGCAGACCAAATTGAATTGGAGTGAATGCAAGATTAAAAATTATATTAAGAAGAAATGGAAGGAATACTATAAATCCGATACTTTTTTTGAGATACATTGCGAGTACTCTCCCAAAAGAAATTGCAATTATAATATAGAGTACTGTCCATACTGGACCAAAGAGGAATGCAGGTGGCGCCCAGTCAGGCTGGATATAGTTTTGATATTGTGTTGATTCATTCATACTTCTATTGTACTCGCTTGAGCTTGAAATTCAAGTTAAAAGTTGTAGGACAAGGAAAGAACCAAATGTATTCCAAAGCCTACTGAGACGCTTCCGGAATTGCCGGTGAGTGACGCCTCAACATCTGGGCAAAGCGATCTCCAACAAAGTCTACAATTCGAGACGAGTATGCCGGCAGCATAGACACTGCTTAGCCCAAGCTTCGCACCCAAAGAATCCGCCCCAAAGAATCCGCAAGGATTCTTTTTTAACATCTGGAATCTGGTTGCCTTTTATGCTAAACTCTTTTCAATGGAGACGTGGCTGAGTGGTCGAAAGTACCTCACTGCTAACGAGGCAGGGTGAAAGCCCTCGCAGGTTCGAATCCTGTCGTCTCCGCATTGACAACCTAGTAGATACGTAACCCACATGTGCCTATGAGTGTAGTATGTCCTACTATATTTATTATTTATTAATATTATGTTAAATAAGAACGATTCGTGTCGTTACCGATAATCTTACAGATTCTGAAGAATTACTAAATAATTACAGCAAAGTTTTTTGTTAAGGTGGGTCGGGTATTTTTACCTCCTTAAGAGTTTTCCTTTGTATTTTCTTTACTATTTGATAAAATTATTTTATGAATTTGAAATCTCCTATAAGATTAATAAGAAAAACAAAAGGATCTCTGCCATTGTTTATAGTTACCGGTCTTGTGGTAGTTCTTTCTCTGGTTTCAGATGTGCAGGCTATAACATATAATCCTGGTGAAACACTTGAACCAGCATGTGCTCCCGCAGACATTGATTGTGGAGTAATTGCACCAGTTTTCACAGAAGATGCTGTCGCAGATGGGGCTCTTCTCTATAATTCTGCTGGAGAATGGCGCGTTCTTGGCACAGGAAACGATGGAGAGGTACTAAAGCTTTCCGGAGGAACTCCTTCTTGGGGAATAGATAATGGAGGAACAAGTTATAGTGCAGGAACAGGATTGGAGCTAACTGGGGCGAGCTTCGCACTTGATTTAACTAACCTTAATACTTGGAGCGGTATCCAGACATTCTCAAGCGGCTTCACTGTTGGTGGAAATACCTACACAAATCTTGCAGGAACTGGGCTTTCTTTTGCAGGAGGAACGTTAACCGCATCGCTCGGAACAACAGTTGAGAGTTCTGAGATAGTGGATGGAACAATTGTTGACGGGGATGTTGCGAATGGAACAATCACTTTCTCAAAATTCGCTTCCAATGAATGTACTATCAACCAGCTTCCTAAATGGAATGGCTCTACATGGGTTTGTGGAAACGATGTAGATACTAATACAACATATATGGCTGGAAGCGGTCTTGCGCTCACTGCGGAGACATTTTCTCTCGACTTAGACGGACTAACCGGAGGAACTGTTATTAGTGATACTGATTCACTTGCTATTTATGATGAAAGTATTGGGGGTGTACGCAAAATATCTCGTGCAAACTTCTTATCAGGAGTTACTGGAGCGCTTGTATATCAAGGAACATGGGATGCTAACGCCAATACCCCAGCACTAAGTGATGGGGCAGGAATAAAAGGGCAGTATTATGTTGTCGATGTTGCTAGTACTATGAACTTTGGAAGCGGTTCAATAGCTTTTGATGTTGGAGACTGGGTGATTCACAACGGAAGTGCTTGGGAAAAACTTGATTCAACATTTGATATAGCAAGTGTCTTCGGGAGAACAGGAACAATTACTGCTGTGAATGGAGATTATAATGCAAGTCAGATTACGAATACTCCTTCAGGAAATATTTCATCAACAAATGTTCAGGCAGCAATTAATGAGCTCGACAGCAACAAGCAATCAGTCAATGCAACACTTACCTCACTTGCTGGACTTACCGCAGGTGATGGATTTTTTATAGTAGGAAACGGAACTGATTTTATTACAGAAAACGGAACAACGGCACGTGCATCTCTTGGACTTGGTGCTACTGATGATGTTGAGTTTGCTACAGCAACACTCACAGACAGTCTCGTGTTGTCTGATGATGCATCACATTCTGTAACTATTCAAGTTCCTGGTGTTATTACTGGTGATTATACGTTAATGCTTCCAGCTACAGATGGTGACGACGGAGAAGTGTTGACGACTAATGGCGACGGTGCACTTGATTGGATAAGTGCTTCCGTAGATACAACTGTGTATACAAATAATGGAACACTTACGGACAACAGGTTTATTGTATTAGACGGCAACAGTCTGACGCTTGATGGAACAGGTGATATTGTTTTTGCAGATGATGGTAGTGTTGTTGCAGTAGATGCAAGTCTCTCAACGATAAATATCTCAGGGCTTTCTACTTTTTCAAATAATGCAGGGCTTGAGATCCTTGATGAGGATAATAGTGCGGGCGTAACAATAAGTGTACCAACAGTTCTTGCTGGAGATTACAGTCTGGTATTACCTGGAACTAATGGTGACAACGAACAAGTACTTTCGACAGATGGCAATGGAAACCTTTCTTGGGTAGATGTTGCTAGTGATAGTTTGTATACTACAAATGGTACAATCACAGACAGTCGTCTCGTTCAACTTGTTGATAATCAACTTCGATTTAATGCACAGAGTGGTTCTGAGACAGCCTATACTATCCTTGAGTCTGATCAGTACCAAAATTATGTTGGTGATGGGGGTGATACTGGTTTTATCCAAAACACTAGTAGTCAGTTATTCATGCGAAATACGTCAGACTCTGCTTCGTCACAGTTGAGTATTCGTGCAGATGGCGGACGTGCGCTTGACGCGACCTATGAAGACGCAGGTACTGGTGTCACAAATTTATTACGCCTAACAAGAACATCAAGTGGGAGTGTTGCAAACGGTATTGGTAACGGTATTGAGTTTGCAATCGAAAATTCATCAGGTGTGCAAGAATCTGCGGTAAGTCTTCAGGCAATTTTTGATAATGTTGCAAATAGTTCAGAAGATTCTTCACTTATTTTGACTGTCCGCAAAGAAGGCGACCAATATACCATCGCTGATTTTGATGGAGAAGCTTTAGCGCTTCAGCTTTATGGTGGCAATCAAAAAGGAGGAGAGTTGCAACTCTTCGAGAGCTCAGACAATGGAAGTAATTACCTCGCTTTTGTTGCTCCAAATGCTGTTACTACCTCAACCACCTGGGTATTGCCAAATGGAGACGGTACTGATGGACAGGTACTCTCGACAAATGGAGCAGGAGCTCTTGCTTGGACAGACACAAGTTCTGCCATAACGAATCAAACTCAAACACTTACTGATGCTTCTGTAATTACGTGGGACTTTGATAATGGTGAGCGTGGGATAGTAATAATTACTGATGATAGAACATTGGCAGCTGTCACCAATATCACTACGGGGGATGTTCTATTCCTTAATGTAAAAGCATCGGGAGATGATCGAGATTTAGCATTTAATACATTGTACAAAGATACAGATGGAACAGTGATGGATGATGTGACTATTCCTGAAGATGAGTCACGATCATTTATTTTTCAATACGACGGAACAAACTTTGCGCGAATTGGTGGCTCAGATGGTAGTGGAGCATCAACTTTTGCTGGCTTGACTGATACTAATGTGACCGGTGTTTCAGATGGATCAGTTCTTTATTATAATAGTGGGGAATGGAATCAGGTATTGGCCGGAACAGCTGGCCAGGTATTAGCAATGAATGATTCGGCTAACGCTGTCGAGTGGGTAACTAGCGCATCATCTGGAACTGATTTGGCACGAGTTAGGTTCGAGCGAAAATCTAATAGTCCATCAATAACATTTCCTGGATCAAGGTCAGCAATTAACTTCCCAGTTACTCGATATGCTGAAAATGTCACCAGCGTTGATGCTTCAACTGGTTCATTTGTGGTTCAAAATCCCGGTAAATACCGCGCCACTGCTTCTATTCTGACCAACTCAATTGATAACGACTTGATACTGTCGCTGATGGTTGATGGTTCTCAGGTTGAAAGACAGTTTTTACAAATAAACCAGGCTGGCGGACCCAAAGAGGCTGGTCAATTCTTTCAATTTGGAGCGGTTGACCTGATTGCTGGGCAAACAATGGCTATTCACGTAGCAACAGTTGGTGGCGGTAATGATCCAACTGGCGATGATGACTCGTCGTCGCTTACTACAGTGTACGCCAATGAGTTTGAACAACTTTCAGCAACTGGCGGTTCGGGCAGTGGAGCATCAACTTTAGCAGGACTTACTGACACCAATACAATAGGTGCAGCTGCTGGATCAGTCTTGTACTTTAATGGCTCATCATGGGATCAGTTAGGAGTCGGAACAAATGGGCAAGTTTTGACTGCTGGGGTGGGTGGTGGATTAACATGGGCGACAACGCCAGAAGCTGAAAGTTTGGCACGCGTGCGGTTTGAACATAAGGTAAGTGATGGAAATTTTGTGTTACCTAGTTCGTTTGGTGCTCACAATTTTCCATCGACTAGATATGCGACGAACGTCACCAGTACCGATCGCACAACATCATCATTTGTTGCACAAAACGCTGGTCTATATCGTGCTAATGTCCAGTTTGGAGGAAACAATATTTTCAATGATCCACAATTTAGGTTGACTCTTAATGGTGCAGAGCAAGAGCGTTACAGTATGCAAATCCAAGACAATGATGTTGAGGCAGATGGTTTCTATCAGTTCGGAGCAATTAGTGTAGCAATTGGTGACACGGTTGCTGTCGAGTATCAAGGGGCAACAGACACTATTGTCGCTGACGGTAACGGCACGACCAAGACTATGTACGCTGTTGAGTTTGAACAACTTTCAGCAACTGGTGGCTCAGGAGGGGGTGGAGCGAATGATGGGAACGGAATCTTGGGTGGCGGAGCGCTCCTTATGGCAGGCTCATCTGCAATTAACATGGACACGAATGTTGCAGGACTTAACTTCGATTCAAATACCTTTGTAATTGACTCTGTTAATAACCGAATTGGAATTGGAATCGATACTCCTACGTCGAAGCTAGATATACGTTCAGTTAATACTTTGGTTAATAATGGTAGTGGACAAGGAGGTGTTTACTTTGGGACTACTGATCCACAAGGGGCGAATATTGGCGGATCAATTCAGTTAGGAGGAAGTTCAGGTGACGCTAGTAAAGTAGCATTTGGATCAGTTGCTGGCCGAAAAGAAAATTCTACATCTGCTAATTATGCCGGTTATTTACAATTTGCAACTAATGGTCCTGCCGGAGTAATGGCTGAGGCAATGAGGATTGATTCAACAGGAAAAGTTGGTATTGGTAATACGGCTCCGGACTCATTGTTAGAAGTTGGTAATAATACGCTTCGTGTTAGGCAAACTGGCGCGGGACAGCTTGAGGTTGGTGGGCTGGGTTCATCAGGGAATGCAGAAATTCTACTGTCTGCCGATGGTGAGTTCTGGCGAATTAGGAATGAAGACAGTGGTGGAGCAGGAGACGGTGATAATATTTTACTGATTAGAAATGACAATAACATTGGAGGAGTATTCCTTGATGATGGAGATACTGCATGGCAATCACTATCAGATCGCCGTCTAAAAGAAAATATTACCGAATTAGGCTCAGTACTAGATAGGATTGATGGTTTTGGTTCTGTTTCATATAGTTGGATAGCTGACGAAAATCATGACATTAAATATGGAGTAATTGCTCAAGATGTTCGTGACCGTTTCCCAGAAGCAGTGAGTGGAATTGAATCTGAAGATGGTTATCTAGGAGTAGATTATTCAATATTAGGGATTCTAGCATTGCAAGGGGTTGAAGAACTTGCTGATTATGTTGGATACAAAGCAGGAACCGATAATGCAGTTTTTGTCAAAGAATTAGATGGTCTACTAGTATCAGGTGCGCTATCAGTAGTTGAGCACGTATCGTTGGGAGCGGATACTGTGGGAGAAGCAATAATCTTAAAGGGTGATACTGAAGTAGAGGTAATTTTTGAAGAAGAATATCTCACATCACCAATTGTAACTATCACCAAGCAAACTCGAGGAATGTTCGACTACTATGTAAGTGATGTAACAAAAGTGAGCTTCACTATTACAATTGATCCAGAGCATGACGAAGATATAATTTTTTCATGGCACGCATTCGCAGGGAAAAACACTAAACGAACATTCTCTGATAGGTTCACAGAGCTTATGAGCAAAGAACGTTCTGATCGAAGTAGAGCCGAAATAGATACGAATACTTCAAATGAAGTAAGCGGAAGCGAGAATGCAGATGAATCTCAGCCAGAAGGTGCAGAAGAAAACACTGAAGGGGAGATTATTAAGGAAGAAACAACCACAGAAAACTCTGAAAATAACGAACCACAAAATTCTAATATTACGGAACAAAATGATGAAGAAGACCTAGTCGAATCTGAGGTTGTAGAAGAAGAATCTATTGAAGAAACTGAAGGGTCAGACGGAGCTGAAAATAATCAAGAAGACTCGGTGATAGCTGATTCGTCTGAATCAGAAGAAAATCAAGTTGTAGAAGAGGAAGAAGTCGAGGAAGAAATTATTGAAAAGGAAGAGGAAGAGGTTGTAGAAGTGGCTGAATCTAACGATGAGACTGCCTCTTCTGGTGATGAGGAGGAGACGACTCAGAGCTAATAATTAAAAAATTAAACAAGTAAGTAATAGTACTATGGTAAACAAAAAACAACTTAAAAAAATAAATATGAAACAAGTTTTTCTTGGAATCATAGGAGTGCTCGTATTGTTGGTAATTATTCTTGCATACCTCTTATTTATGGCTCCGACAGAGGAAGAAAAAAGCCAAAGAGAAGTTCAGAAAACAATCGAACAAGTCTCAGGGTTAATGGTCCTTCCTGTTGAAGAACCGACATTGGCGACTATCGAAGATAAAGAGCAGTTATCAGAACAGAGATTTTTTGAAGGAGCAGAAGATGGTGATAAGCTTCTTATCTATCCAGAATCTGCAAAAGCTATTCTCTATCGTCCTTCAATAGACAAAATTATCAATGTTGGTCCACTCGTATTCGAAAATACTGATGCTAATGGAGCCGTATCGCCTGCTGTAGAAGAAGAACCTATTTCTCAAGAGATTGAAGAAGAAAAAGAAAATAACGACGTAATTGTTCCAGACGATACTGATAATAACGACAGCGAATAGGAATGAAGCAAATATTTTTTTTAGTTTTCATATCCTTATTTTTCATTTCTTCTCAAGGAGCAAAAGCAGCTCCTATGACTACAGATTACTATTTCGCTTGGAGTAATAATTATGGATATGTCACTTTCGAAAATGTTGCAGTGTTTGACACTGAGACAACTGGGTACGCGTGGTCTAGGAACGCTGGCTGGATCAATATGAACCCCGTGAGTGGTGGAGTTCGTAACGACGGAGATGGAAATCTTTCAGGATTCGCTTGGGGAGAGCAATTAGGCTGGATAGATTTTTCTGGAGTTTCAATTAATTCTGAAACCGGAAAATTTTCAGGACAGGCGACAGGCGACAGAGTTGGAACACTAACGTTCGATTGTCCAACACACTGCGACGTTCGTACTGATTGGCGAAAAGCAACTGAAGAAGAGAATGGTTCTCGAGACGGAAGTTCTCGATCCGAAAGAAGTTTTTTACCAAGAGTGGTTACTCCTAATAATATCGAAATTCCAGCTAATCCTTTTCTGACACTAATCAATAACACAGGAATAGATTCAGAGGTACTTTCCACTTCTTTACCTAACTCAGGAATAGATTCAGAGGTACTTTCCACTTCTTTACCTAACTCAGGAATTCTTAAAGAAGAGGGTGCTTCTGTGAACCCAATTGTAAAATTCTATGAAGGTCGTGAAATTGAAGAGCCAATCATAAGAAAAGAAATAAATCATGTAGAAGAATATAATATGCCTCTTACTATCTCTTCGAGTCAGACGGGATTATTGGTATGGGAGTTTGATAATTTGGGAGAAAACCAAGATGAGAGTGCTGCGGTTACCATCGAAATTCCCCAGGGTGTTTATGGTGAATCTCTCACGTTCATTGTTGAGTTGATTGACTCAGGTCAAGATATTGTTATTGATGGTTTCAAATCACTTGATATTTTCACAGTTACAGCAATAGATAGTAATGGTGAAAAAGTAACAAAATTTTTAAATTCTATTAAAATTAGCTTATTTTCATCAAGTGATTTTAACGAAGAAGATGAAGTCAAAGTAATGTCTCGAAGTGAAGAATCAGTAAGATTAGTAGAATGGGAAGAAGTCATGGGGGTTATATACGATTATAAAAAAGAATCAGTAATATTATTTACTGATCATCTTACAGAGTTTGGAATTTTCAAAAAAGTTTCATATGATCAAGAATCAAGCTTTAATTTTGCAGGAGGGTTATGGCTCAACCTGCTATTTATTGTTATTGTGTTTTATTTTATTTTGTTTTTTCTGAAAAAGAGAAAAGAAGAAGAGCGAACTCAGTAAGTCTATTTTTTATCCTATGATATTAAGAATGAGCTATATCTCTACCTAAGTAAAGACATTGAAGGTACTGATTATATCGACCTCGGTCCAATTAGAGGAACATTGGGTAATATCAATTACTCAGTCCCTGAAGGAGTCAATCTTTCGGAGTATAAATATGTTATGCATTGGTGTGTACTGTTTGGCGTACTCTTCAATTACGCAGAACTTCTATAAAAGGTGTGGTCCAGGTGGGCGTTGCGGTAGATTTGATAGTTGCAGATTTGAGCGCAGTGTACTAACATAGCCTCATGCGAACTTAGTGAGTATTAATTTGCATCCATAAAAAAGGAGAGTTGGCTGAGTGGTCGAAAGCAGCAGTTTACTAAACTGCCGAACCTTTACGGGTTCCAAGGGTTCGAATCCCTTACTCTCCGCATTGACAACCTAGTAGATACATGACCTAATTACCTGAGTATTCAGTATGACCCATGTGCCTATATTGTGTTGTATATAAAAAGAACGGCTTATGCTGTTCTTTTTTGTTACTCCTATTTAATCCTAATATATCTTGTACCCCTTCCCATTCCTCTTTTTTCAATCCATTTGTTTTTTAGGAGTTTTTCTAGGACCTGACTAATAGTTGGTCTGGGTATTTTAGTTACCTCTTCAAGTTCTCTTGGGGTAAATTCATTTTCTTGAGTGAGAATATATTTCCAAACTTTTTGTTGTTGTGGTGAGAGTAATTTTGTTACTTCTGTCTCAGATATTAATTCAAGAGATTGTTCTGCTTGTGTGTGTAACACATCACAAAAGAAATTCATCCAAGGAGATAAGTTTTCTGAATCTGATCGGAATGTTTTTTGTGAATTACGAAGTGTGAGGTAGTAATCAATCTTGTTTTCCTCTACAATCTTTTCATGTGATACATATGGAATATACTTATATCCATGTTGTAGGAGGAGTAAATTTGTAAGTACTCGAGATAATCGACCATTACCATCTTCAAATGGGTGAATATGAAGAAATTCAACAACGAAGTTTCCAATAATATATAATGGGTGAAATTCTTTTTCCAGGAAGGCATGTTGCGTCCATTCTACAAGCTCTTGCATCTCCTTCGGTGTCTTCCATGCATCAGTAGTGTCGAACAGAATCTCGACAGGTTCTCCTGTAGGAGATACCATTGCCACCTTATTTTCTGTCTTCTTATACTCACCCCTATGTTGTTCATCTTTATCTGTATATTTTAATATTTCTTTATGAAAAAATTTAATTGTACTTTCTGAGAATGGAATAGTGGTGTATGAAGAAAATATATTATCAAGTAATTCGAAGTATCCACGAACTTCTTGTTTGTCGCGATCTTTGAATGCTTGAAGTGATAATCCTCTCATTAATCTTTCTACATCTTCATCTGAAAGAGAAGATCCTTCTATTCTTGTTGATGCACCAGATGAAGTAATCAATACTGACTTCTTCAATCCTTCTAATACCTGTCTATCAAGCTCAGCACCAGATATCCACTTACTTTTAAGAAGATCAATATTATTGATTTTTACCTGGATACTTTCAGATAAACTTTCTATTCTTTTATCGAATTTATATTTCATAATCGTATGTATATGATATATACAATTATATATGATTATGTGAGATATATCAAGCATAGAACCTTCTTTTCCTAAAATCCTTACACACATCCTTATTTTGCAACACAATGATTATTATTCACGGACACATTTTGAATATATACTAAAGGAGAGTATACTTGAGAAATGGAAAAACCAATCGAAAATGTAACTAAAAATAAACATGAAGAGTCTTACGAAGAGCATTTGATTAGAAAAGAAACAGAAGATCGTTTGGAAACAGTTGCGAAGTACGAAACTATGAACACGAATGCAGAAAAATTAATGGAATTAATTATTTATATTGAAAATAGATGCATACCCGAGTTTCAAGATTATACTCATCTTGCTGATCGAATCTCAGAAGAGAATACTGAACAAGAAATTACATCTTTCAAAACAAAAACAATGCACTTACTTGAGACAGTAGAGTCTGCTATAGAGAAGGTTGATATTTTGCCTGAGTGCAAACAAAGAAATAGTACGGAAATGGGCCGTTTTCACGCGCTAAGACATAAATTAGAATTTATTAAAAAACGACTATCTTTCGCTCCTGATGCAAGATACACAAAGGATTTTTCAGATGCAAAATATAAAAATATGCCAGTAGTTGAAGCAGATCAGTATTTTAACACATGGGAGACAACTAGAGATTCCATGAGAGAATTGCAAAGCACTTTGGACAATATGACAATGGCACTTGAATATTTAGGGTATGAAAAGTATTAACTTAAATAAAAAGAGATACTAGTGTTTTAAAATATGAGAAATTTATAAACTAATTCTCTTATCCATCAAAACAATCCTACTCCCAATATTCTTCAAAACCCCTCGCTTTTCTTTGCTCTCTGTACCTCATTTTGCAGCACAATGATTGAGCTGCGACCCACTTAGTTCGAATCTCTTTGAGCCCGCCATTGACAGGTAGCACGAGATGGGTTGTAAAATGCTTAATAAAATATGTGTATATTCTTAGATACTTGCTTATGAGATTAATTAGATGATAATATTAATGCATGTTTGAAAATAACTTATTTAAATCTGATGATTTTGAAAATAAAAATAATGAGGTTTCGAAATTTGAAACAAAAGAAAGGCTGGATGGAGTAATATCAAAAATAGATATTTACGATAACCTTAAATATAAACTTACGAAAGATATTATTTTAACTAATGATGGTGGGAAAGTTAATTTTAGTGATTTTCTTCCTAAGGGCCATATTTTTTATGATAGTGCTCAGATGTATGAATTTAAAGAAAGTAGAGATACTGCCCATTTCTCACATGATTCTGATAATCGTAGGGTTAATTTTAGTCATTTAGAGAGAGAAGGCTCCCTATTAGCTCTTTTACATGAAATTGGACACTCAAATATACAGAACTCTGATAAGCCTAATGATTTTCGACTCAACAAAAATAAATTATATGAATATGCTAATCAGGCTGAATCAAGAAGTTTAACAGAAGATAAAATTCGTGAAAGAGGTGAAAGTATCGAAGATTATCAGAGAGTAGTTATTTATGACCCAGAACTCGATGATTGGCCTTTTATTGCTACACTAGTACCTAAGGCGATAGTTAAAGAATATGACCAAGATTGGGCTAAAAATGAAAGAGATGCATGGGCTTTTGCATTACAAAAAATTAGAAAAATAAGACAATCGGGAATAGAGATCGAAACTAGTTTTAGTGACTTAGATTCTCTAAAAACTTTTATATATAATGCATTAGGAACGTATGATGAGAAGATTGCTTTGGATAAACTAGATCAAAATCAACACGGAGATAAGAGTAAGCCCTTCACTAAGGGAAAAAGTTTTAAAAAAATGGATATATCTTCATTTGACCCTAGCAAGATGAAGTGGTAATTTTTGTCATATAGCAGTTATTGAAAAAAAACCAACTATACTTAGTTGGTGTTTTTACCTTTTGATCTTTACATAATATCTATTATTCTAATCCAAATTTTTTGATACTCTCTTCTGCTACTCGTTTTTCATCATGAGCCTCTATAAAAGCACCGTGGGATACTGGAGTATCATCATTCTCTCCGTTATTATCGTAATAAAACTCGTGTGGCATATTATCTATATAAGAATCATGCGCTTCTCTCCCTATCCGTTCAATCTCAAAAGAAACCATCTGCTCTTTTTCTTTTTTTGTTAGCTTTGGATTAGCTTTAAAATCTTGCTTTAACTTTAGTAATCAATCTGGCATAGTATGTTTTTCAACAATTTCAATAACTTGTTCTTTTGAGAGTTTTGATGACTCACCTTGTGGAGATCCTATGATGGTTGGAGAACCTCCCCAGCCTGGCTCTAGTTGTTCAAGTTCTTCTTTTACTTTATTTAATTCAACATAACCGTTTTCATGTTGAGCGATAGTATATTTTTTAACTTTTGGACTATCTCCAAACCCAAACTCTGGATTAAAAGCAATAACAATAGGTGATTGAGAGTATCCTATCTGCATTCCTGCTCGATGTTTTGACTCTACAAGAGCAATTCTTCCGTCTGCAACTGTTTCAACTTGGATTTCACCAGATTCAAGAGCAGAAACTATCTCTTTCCTTTCATCCTCAACCTGTATACGATATTTTTCTGATTCTTCTCCTGTTTCAATCCATTGTTTCATCATATCTACTCTATCTTTCAAACTTAGTTTAAAATCTGCAGTTGAAGCGGCCATTGCTCCAAGTTCTTCATTGTCGTCTCCCCAAGGACTTCCTGGAGATGGTAGTGATTGTTTTCCTGACCAAGGTCCATTATTAAACTTATCTGCGTCGGCGATTTTTATAATTCTCTCTTTAATCTCTGGAGTTATCTCAGTCCCTTCCTTTCGAAGTAAGAGAAGTGCCATCGATCCAATTGAGTCAAGGTCAGCTCGTATGGTTACAAAGGTCACTTCACCTTCTGGGAGTTCTATAGTCTCTGCAACTTCAATTGCCGCCAGATTTTCATTAGAGTCGCTATGTTGAGGATCAATATTCCCTAAGTCACATTTTTCTGCAAGACTTGGAATTGTAACTTCGATACCCATTACATTTCCTTTATCAAAAATTGTTTGATTCGCAAGAAGTGTTTGCTCTTTAATCTGCTCATTTGGATGATTGATCCGAGGATCAAGTGTTTCAAAAGAATATTGCTTTAATGATTCTTTATTTTCAATACCTAGATTGCTTTCAATATTTTCGTTCATAAATATTGTCATTAATTTTTAATATTAACAATTGTAACAAAATTAAATGGTAGTGACTAGAAGTATTAAGTCAGAATCCAGCGATTCCTCGTAAATTGACATTATTTATATATATGACATAATAGCAATTCACCTTAAGAACTTATATTTATTTTAAAAGACTACCAAAATGGAGTCAGGTACACAGTCGTGTATTAAAAATAATAAATAAGCCATACTTATGGTGTTTAAAAGTTATGAAAAATAAAATATGTGCCCAAGCTAGTATTCCTAGTGCTGAATCTATTTGGCAGAAAGCAAAGAAGAGTCTTGCCGGGTTTACGTCTGGTGCCGATCAATTCTTTATCGACGTTTCTGAGCTTCGTCTTATTGAGGTAGAAGGAGGTGACGAAGAAGCTCTTGCAAAAGCTTTAGATGAAATCCCTGTTCTTGCTGGTTGGAGGGAACTAGATATCCTTTATTTGTGGCCACAGTAGAGGACAGAAATTATTCTGAAGAAATAGTCGCTTACATCGTAAGTTAAAAACCCCAAGTTCTATTCTTGGCGTGCATGTTTTTAGTGCGATGCTCAATACGTAAAATTGAGCTACTTTTCAAGTTAATAAATGATTTTATTGGTTTGTAGGTAGACACTTAGGTCGCAATAGTTTTAATCTGGAGTCATTTTTATATTGTTATATTGTATGTAACTAAAAATCGCTTTTAAAAGAAATGTCTTATAAATCATTTTAATTAATAACTCTATTTTCTTTTCTTTCAAAACAATCCTACTCCCAATATTCTTCAAAACCCCTCGCTTTTCTTTGCTCTCTGTACCTCTCCGTGAATAGATTGAGTGCATATATTGTGTATAATATGTCTATATGAAAAAAATTATTTCCATACTTATTATTAGTGTGTGCGTCTTTGTTATTTTAGTAGTAGTGGGCCAAACTTTTCTCGACGATAAAGGCGACAGTTTTGTTGTTGAGGAAAAAGTTTTCAATGAAGTTGTCGTAGCGCCATCTCTAAAAATAGTCACTGCCGACCCTGCTGACGAAGAATTGAAGTGTGTGGTTATTGATGACTTTGAAGGGGGGTCAGAGCTACGGTGGGGCACCGTGAATGATGGTGTCATGGGAGGTCTCTCTCAGGGCGTAGTCATGTTTGAACAGGATATGCTTGTGCACACTGGAGTCATTAATACTAACGGAGGCGGCTTCTCGTATGTGGGAGCTAGATTGCCAGAAAATCTTTTAGTAGGCTACAGTAAATTGCAAATACGCCTCAATACGTATGGTAGGAAGTATGCGGTGAACTTTGGAGATAATCGAAATAGGAGGATTTCTCACCAGGCGCCGATACCACTAGGTTCCGAAAGTTCTTGGCAAGAAGTGTTTATAGATTTTGATCAGACAGTACCAACAGTTTTTAGTCGACAAGTAAACAGTGCGCGTTTTTTGTCCAGCGCAATAGATGAGTTAAGTTTTATACTGGGGGATGGGGTTGATGGTCCGTTTCGCATGGAGATAGATTGGATCAAAGCTTGTCTATAGTGACATATATGCATAAACACGATACATATATGCATGCGTATCGTGTTTTGCGGGTACCTTTTTTTCTAAAAATAACGTATCACAGATTGTATTAATTAAAGACAGCCTGGTTTAAAACAATTCAAATTAGGTTATAATTACAGGCGATGACAAAAATCCACCCCCAAGCTTATTTCGGAAATGTAATTGTTCCATTTGATTCTGCAAACGTAAGTATTGCAAGCTCTGCAGTCCTATACGGACTCAGTGTCTATACTGTTTTTCCTATAATAGTTGTTGGCGATAACAACGGCGATAGTATTGACGATGGGGATGGAGTTGACGACGGAGAAGGCGGTAGCAACGGTAGCAACGCAGTGGATCTCGAGGATACTCACAAAGAACTATTTGTTTTTCGCCTACATGATCATTATATTCGACTTGTAAACTCCGCCAAGATTATCGGAATAGATATGTTTGAAAAAGAGTGGAATTTTGAAAAGTTCACCACTGCTGTAAAAGAACTTATCCAAGCAAATACGATTAATGAATTGTCATTTGTTCGTGCCACAATCCATGTGACAGATCTTGTGCCAGGAACTCGATCTCGAGGACTCGCAACTACTCTAAGTATGTTTATCTATGAAGCGAATCCTATAATTCCACAAAATGGAGCACGGCTTAAAACGAGTGTGTGGAGGCGTGTTCCTGATTCATCCATTCCTTCTCGCGCAAAAGTAAATGGTGCATACATCAACTCTGTTTTAGGAAAGCAAGATGCTATTGATAGTGGTTATGACGACTGCTTATTTTTAGATATTCAAGGGCAAGTGTGTGAGTTGAGTGCAGCAAATATTTTTATGGTTCGTGACGGTGTTTTAATTACACCAAATCAAACCAGTGATATTTTGGAAGGAATTAATCGCAAGACTGTCATAGAGATTGCGCACCAACTACAGATTCCTGTAATTGAAAGAGAGGTCGACTTAACTGAAATCTATATAGCAGATGAATTGTTTGCATGTGGAACTTCCGCTTTTATCGCTCCAATAGCTGAAGTCGATAAGAGAAAAATAGGAAATGGCGAAAATTACGGAAATGGTAGAAATGGCGGAAATAGCAGAAATGACGAAAAAAGTTCTGATATTGCCACCCTTGGTGCCACCGTCAACACTGTCAACACTATTAACGCTGCTATTACACAAAAAATAAAAGAAGTGTACGCTGAAATTTTTTCAGGGAAAAATAAGGAGTATAATGAGAGGTATCTAACAAGGATAATGAGTGCTTAGTCATTCGAATATACAGACTAATTTTGATACATATGAATGAAAAACATACAAATGAAAAACATACAAAGAATTATTTCAAAGGTAGAAAGCTGGTGATTGCCACAAAGCATGAAAAAGAAAAAGTCATTGCACCAATTCTTGAGCGGGAGCTCGGTGTTCAAATTAGTGTTCCTATCGATTTCGATACTGATCAATTCGGTACATTTACCAGAGACATAAAGCGTATCGATAATCAACTCGAAACTGCTCGAGCAAAAGCCAGAGCTGGCATAGATTTAAATAGTGTTGATCTCGCTGTTTCAAGCGAAGGTAGTTTTGGAAGTCATCCTGAAATTCCTTGGGTATCATCAAATTTTGAATTGGTCCTACTCTTGGATACATTAAATAATATTGAAATTCGAGGACACTCAAGGTCCGTAGAGACGAATCTTGCAGGTCAGTATGTTTCGAGTGTTGATGAGGCAAAAGAAGTCGCAAAAAAGTGGGGATTTCCTGAGCATGGAGTAATCGTTCGAAATAATAAGAACGGTAGTGTTATATATAAAGGAATTAGGACAGATGAAGAGTTAGAAAAAAGGGTGCGTCAGTTGTTTTACGGTTTTTGCATATTTGGATTTTGTATACGAAGATTTTTTACGCACTTTTCCTTTACGCGAAAATTATTCACGCACAAAGTCTTTGCAAAAAAAGTATTTATCGAAACTGATATGCGCGCCCATATGAACCCAACTCGTATGCAAAACATTCGCGCTGCGACAGAGGACTTAGTTAAAAATATATGGAGCACTTGCCCTCAGTGTGATTGCCCAGGTTTCGTTATTGCTGATGTAAAGAGAGGATTGCTGTGTGGTGGGTGCAGTGCGCCAACCGATGAGATATTAGCTTATGTGTATGCTTGTCAAAAATGTGCATACAAAGAAGAACGAGAACCATCAGAGACTCGTGCATATGCAGGCGCGGAGATGTGCGAGCGATGTAATCCGTAATTATTTCTCGCCCTACGCTGACTTTTTGGTCTCTATCGTAGTTTTCGTGTGTGAATATAGAAAACAACTTTAGTAAAGAAGTCGGCAACCAAATATGCTATCAAAATAGTAGAGAGAGATGCGACAAATCCAAATGTTTCTGGTGAAAGAATGAAGATGATAGGGAACGCCATCCATCCGTAATAAAGATAATTTAATACGTAATTATTTTGAGGTGTTGCCTTTGCTCGAAAAATAGAAATAAGTGCGATAAAAGGAATCATTCCCAGGAGAAAGAAGGTAATGAGAAATGAAGTACTTGTTGCAATCGCTGCAAGAACTCCTGTGAGCATTATTAATGGAGTAGAAACGAGAGCGGTTATTTTGTCTTTACCTGTGATATTAAATATTTGTGTCAACGATGCAGTAAGGAGTGTGCAACTGAGAGCATATCCAACCCAGCGAGTCCAGAGGAATGTTGTAGGGTCAACGTTCAAATTAATATTCATAAGCATAACTAAGTATGAGAGAACGGTAATAAAACTCACGAGCCACGGAAAATCAGAACCGAATTTCTTTCGGTTCAAGAAAAAATAAAGTGAGGCACAAGCGAAAATAATTGTTGATGCGATAAGTATTGTATTCATGCACTCATTATACCATAATTTTCTTTGAAGAATATCCACAAAGCTTTTGCTATAATATGTATCTATGAATATAAACAATCACAAAAAAAGACTCGAAACAGAGTTTAGGAAACTGGAATCAGTGGGATTTTCGTTATCAGGAAAAATGAAATTAGTTCGCGAGTCTGCTTTCACAAAGTTCCCATTAGTTTTTGTTCTTTTGAGCTCATTCGGACTTGTTGCAACATTTTATGGCTTTGAAAAGGTGATTGATCAGATTCCATTCCTTACAAATAATCCATTCCTGATTTTAATAACAGGAATAGCGGTGCTTTTATTTACGGGAGCGTTGTACAAAAAGCTCAGTTAGGCTGAGAGGTCTCTCAGTAGGTCTTGCATCAATTCAATTTCTGCTGTTTGTGTAGTCATAATCGCATCAGCCATAGAAGTGATTTCTGGATTGGTGATGTATGGTCGCACGCTCTGTGCCATCATGATTGCTCCCATATGATGTGGAATCATGTCCTCTAGAAATCTTTGATCCAAAGCTACTCCCGATAGTCCCGACAAATCACGCATCATTGGTTGATATAAACCATCTGCCACATATATTTCTTTATACCAGTCTAAATGCCACTCTTTGAGCATTGCAATCTCAGCTTCTTGAGCTGCGATAATTTCTGTAGCCAAAGTACGAATACTTTCAGTTGAGCCGCCTCGAGCAAGAACCTCGTTTGCAGTATCTATTGCTTCTTGATGGTGGGGAATCATTCCTGACACAAACTCTCGTTCGCTCGAGACCATCATTGCTGAATGATCCATTCCTCCCATCATATCCATTGGCATGTCATTACTCATCATTGTTCCATCGGGCATTTGATGCATTCCTGCCGACATTCCTTTTGTCAATTCGTTCTCGGTATTATTTTCATTGCTGTTTCCAATCCCGAATCCAATGCCTAGTCCAATAATAAGTATGATGACTGCGATTATAATTGTGTTTTTTTTCATATGATATGTGTAATTAATGTATGTAAATATCGCGTAATAACTTTTATTTTTTGCAATATGACTGATTATACCCTTAGGGGGTATAATCAGTCAATTTAATCAGTAATTAAGATGACACTTCGAAGCTCCTTAATAATAGAGGCAGGAATATCCTCTAGTCGACAATTAGGTTTTTGTATAGTATTAATAATAGTTCTCTTCTCTTCACCGACCGCAAACACAATGGCTTCGTCGACGCAACTTCGCAAAAAGGTAAAGGTAACCGTAAATCTCTTTGTGTGTGGATTTACGCCAAGTGGAACTTCATAGGCACACACCCAGGCATCACCTGAAAAGTCGATACCTCGCTCGGTATTTTCTTGGTAAGGAAATAGTCCGGCAGTATGTCCGTCAGGTCCAATTCCCATTGTGGCGATTATGGTGCCGTTTGGGTTGTTTTGTTTCCACGCCCGAAGGGCGTGCTCAAACTTCTTGCCGGCCTCATCGAGCGTTTCATCGAGAGAGGTACTCGTCGATATTGTCTGAGCACCATTTGCTCTAGCAGAGGTGTAAAATTTAGTTTTTACGATTTGCTCAAAATTATTAATTTGCGAATCATGAGAAAAGCGCTCATCGAGTACGGTGATGGTAGTGCGACTCGAAACAAGGGATGTATCAAGATGCTCGAGGAGTGAAAGCGCAGAGCCTCCGGAAAGCAACAATAGTACAGAATGCCCGCGGTTTCTTTCTAGTATAATATTGAGTCTGTCGGCAGATTCTCGAACAGGGTTCTCGCTCCGCACGTAGTTCATTGTATTCATGTTATTGAGAATATCATTATATCCGGACTTTATAAAATCGAGGCTCGCACTAATCTTTGGTAAAAATATTTAAAAATCCCCAGCATTATGCTGAGGATTACGTTACTCAATCTCCCAGTCCATGGGAGATTCTTTTGAAATAGGGAGAAACTTAAAGTCATGAGTAATCTCATCAATGAGTCCGAGGCGCAATGCCTGTTCAGCGTCGATATGTTCTTCATGAACTTCACCGTAGCGAAAAAGTTTTTTAACTTCTTTTTTGCTGAGGCCTGTTCGCTCGACATAAAGCTTTAATCTTTTTTTACGGAGTCGTTCCACTCCCTCGTGGAAAAGCTCGATATCTTTTTTGAGACGTTTTGGAGTGTCACCAATCCATTCTCTGCAGTGACGAACCCAGTGCATCAAGATGCTTGCATGAGGAAGCATCGAACGGTGACGACACGAAAGCATCAAGTCGATTGTCGCTGATGCATTTTTGCCAATCAGAACAATATCGACAGGGGAGTGCAGTCCATTGATGGTATCAATGAGTCTGTAAGCCGCGTCCACGTTTCCGCCATCGCAGTTTGCAAGGATTGTAATTGGAGCGCATTCCGTATAATCCATTCGAATCATACTCAGTCCGAGTTGTTCAGCTTTAGTTGATGTAATTTCACCTTCGAGAATCACCCTTCTCCAGCCACCGAGGTAGCCTTTTATTTCCTTCAGTTTCTCAAGAGAAACCGATAGTTCTTTTTCTGAGTCTTCTGTATCTTTTTTATTCATTTGTGTAAAGCCAGCTTGTTTTTCTGGCACTTTCACTTTTTTTCTAAAACAAATTTAGTATTTTAGCAAGTTTTTTGAGTAATGTTTCCGCGTACTCCTTGAGCGGTAATTGTGATATTCTTAGGGTGCCAATATGACTACCAAAACAAACAATACAAAAGAACAAGAACAATCAGAGCTTCATCGTGCTATTTGGTCAATTGCAAATGATCTACGTGGAAGTGTAGACGGTTGGGATTTCAAGCAATATGTACTTGGAATACTTTTTTATAGATTTATTAGTGAAAACCTTTCAAACTATATTAATGACGAAGAGCGACGTGCAGGAACTAAAGATTTTGACTATATAAAGCTATCTGACAAAGAAGCTGAATTTGGACGAGCAGACACCGTAAAAGAAAAAGGTTTTTATATTCTTCCAAGTCAGTTGTTTGTGAATATATCAAAAGGTGCACGTAATGATTCAAATCTTAATGAAACCGTGTCACAAATCTTCAAAGATATCGAATCTTCCGCAAAAGGAACAGAAAGTGAGCCTGATTTGAAAGGACTATTTGATGATCTTGATGTAAATTCAAATAAGCTAGGTGCAACTGTAGAAAAAAGAAACCAAAGACTCGCAAAGCTACTGGAATCTATTGGTGATTTGAGCCTTGGAAATTATAACGATAATACAATTGATGCCTTTGGAGACGCCTATGAATATCTCATGGCGATGTATGCATCGAATGCTGGAAAATCAGGAGGAGAATATTATACTCCACAAGAAGTAAGTGAATTGCTTGCCGAAATTACAACTGTTGGGAAAAAAGAAGTAAACAAGGTATACGATCCATGTTGTGGTTCAGGGTCATTGCTGTTGAAATTTGCTAAAGTTCTAGGAAAAGAAAATGTTCGACAAGGATTTTATGGTCAAGAAATTAACCTCACTACGTATAATCTTTGTCGTATCAACATGTTCTTGCATGATATTAACTACCACAAATTCGACATAGCAAACGGAGACACATTAACCGATCCTCACCATTGGGATGATGAACCATTTGACGCTATTGTTTCAAATCCTCCATATTCAATCAAATGGGACGGAGACAATAACCCGTTATTTATTAATGATCCACGATTTTCACCCGCAGGAGTATTAGCTCCAAAATCAAAAGCCGATCTAGCCTTTACTTTGCATATGCTGACGTGGCTTTCGACCAGTGGGACCGCCGCGATTGTTGAATTTCCCGGGGTTCTCTATCGAGGAGGTGCAGAGAAAAAGATTCGTAAATATCTGATTGATAACAATTATGTAGATGCAGTAATTCAATTACCACCTGACCTATTTTTCGGGACAACTATTGCAACGTGTATTTTGGTTTTAAAAAAAAGCAAGAAAGACAACAAAACATTATTTATTGATGCATCCGCAGAATTTGTTCGTGGTAGTGCTAAAAATAAACTAAGTGAAGATAATCGAAAGAAAATTCTTGATGCATTTTCAAAACGAGAAGATATTGAGTACTTTGCAAAACTTGTAGACAATAAAGATATTGCAGAAAATGAATACACTATTTCTGTATCAAATTACGTTATCGCAGAAGATACGCGAGAAGTGGTCGACATCAAAGTATTAAATGCAGAGATTGAGCAGATTGTAGAAAAACAAAGCAAACTTCGGACTTCGATTCATGAGATTATTCGTGAGATAGAATCTTCAAAATAATATGGAAAATTTAGAGCATAACAACGAAATAATTATTTATACCGCGGATGGCGGAGATCCGAATATTAAAGTACGTATTGAGGGTGAAACCGTGTGGCTAACACAAGCCCAATTATCCGAACTTTTTGGAACAACAAAGGCAAATATAAGTATTCATATTAAAAATATTCTTGAAGAGGGGGAATTAACTAAAAAAGCAACTGTTAAGGAATACTTAATAGTTCAAAAAGAAGGAAGTAGAGAGGTTTCTCGTCATATTGAGCATTATAATCTTGATTTGATTATATCGATTGGTTATAGGGTAAAATCAGAAATTGCCACACATTTTCGCCAGTGGGCAACCGCACGATTGAGTGAGTACATCGTCAAGGGGTTCACTATGGACGATGAGCGACTTAAAGGTAATGGTGGCGGAAACTATTGGAAAGAACTCTTGGAGCGTATTCGAGATATTCGTAGTAGTGAAAAAGCTTTGTATCGTCAGGTTTTAGATCTCTATTCAACGAGTGTTGACTATGATGCAAAGAGTGATGAGTCAGTCAAGTTTTTCAAAGTAGTTCAGAACAAACTGCATTATGCTACCAACAAGCATACTGCTGCAGAAACTATTCACACACGCGCCGATGCACAAAAAGATTTTATGGGACTAACAACTTTCACAGGTGTGTTACCAGTACGTTCAGAAATAGGTATTGCAAAGAATTACCTTACAGAAGATGAATTGTTTCGATTGAATCGTCTGGTGTCTGCGTTTTTTGATCTTGCAGAAATAAAAGCAAAGGAACACACAAAAATGCGAATGGTAGATTGGGTGACGGAGTTGGATAAGTTTGCAGAAAATTATGGTAAAGGAATTTTACAAGATGCAGGAAAGGTAAGCCACAAAGATGCTATAGAAAAAGCTCAAAAAGAATATATAGAATTTCAATCTAAGACACTTTCGCCGGTCGAGGAGGCGTACTTAGAGAATATTAAGGTGTTAGAGAAGAAGGTGGTGAGGAAGGTTAATGGTGATAATAAATAGTATATGAATATCACGGAATTAAATCTAACAGATATTCTATTATTCATTATTACATTGGCTATTTCGGTGATTGCGATTAAAATTTCTTTTACATTTAATATTAATGAATATTTGAAAACTAGAAAAAAAGATATAGATAATAAAATAAAAAACTATTGTCCACATGGACATGTTTCAGTTAGTGACAAAGAAGTAAAATTTCAGTCCGCTTTTAACTCTCCTGTTGGAACGACCAGTTATGTTTGCCAAAGATGCCAATTGGTAGTTTCACATATAGATGAGAATAATGAACAAGAAAGAATACTTCGTTTATTACAAGATTCAAAGGCTTATAGTCGACGAGAAAAAATATTCCATAAACTTCTCAAGAAAGGAGGTTATATTTAATTATGAAAACCCACCAAAACAAAATTGAAAAACTAATCTCTGAACTATGCCCGAATGGTGTGGAGTTTTTTGAGTTGAAAGATGTTGCTTCTATTAAACGAGGTCAACGTGTTACAAAAAGTCAATTAAAAGCAGAAAGCGAATTTCCTGTATATAGCGGTGGAGTTACTCCTATGGGTTATTTTGAAAATTCAAATCAAACAGCAAATACAGTCACCGTAGTAAAATATGGAACGGCTGGTTTTGTTAATTTTATAAAAGAAGATTTTTGGGCTAATGATGTTTGTTACTGTGTTAAGCCTAATGAAAACCTAAATAATAAATATCTTTTTTATTTTTTAAAAAACAAACAAAATGATATTCAATTACAAGCGACAAATGCTATTCCTGCTCACTTGCCCACAGAAGTAATTGAAAACTTCAAAATCCCAATTCCACCCCTTGCAATCCAAGAAGAAATTGTTAAAATCCTCGATAATTTTACAGAATTAGAAGCAGAATTAGAAGCAGAATTAGAAGCAGAATTAGAAGCAAGAAAGAAGCAGTATGAGTATTATCGGAATGAACTCTTGATGTTTAGTGAGAGAGAGAGATTAGAATGGTTATCATTGTCTGAAATTACTACGAATACTAAAAATATTAAATGGAAAGAAACTGACGATATTTATCAATATATTGATTTATCTTCAGTCGATCGTAATACACATTCTATTACTGATACGCTAGAAATTTCCTCAGAAAATGCACCGAGTCGTGCTCAGAAAATTGTTCAGAAAGATGATGTTATTTTTGCAACAACAAGACCAACCTTGCAAAGATATGTAATTATTGGAGATGATTACAATGGTCAAATAGCAAGTACAGGTTATTGTATATTACGATCGAAAGATAATGTCTTGCCAAAATGGATTTATTACAACATTGCAAAAACTGATTTTAATGATTATGTTGAATCAAATCAGAAAGGTTCGGCGTATCCTGCAATATCAGATACGGAAGTAAAGAATTTCAAAATTCCAGTTCCACCAATCGAAGAACAAAAACGTATAGTATCAATCCTCGATAAATTTGATGCCTTGGTAAATGATGTTTCAATCGGATTACCTGCCGAGCTCAAAGCTCGTCGTCAACAATACGAATACTATCGAAATCAGTTGCTCACATTTCCAGAATCAAAAACTTCTGATAAGGTTAGAAAATAAATTATTTATGAATAATAAATCAAGAAAAAATGAAAATAAACAGAGCATAGTTGTAGAAAACGCCCATAGTACAGTAATGGCGGAATATATTTCTGATACAAAAAGAGCAGAACACTATCAAAGCGAAGATAGTTTGGAAAAGGCTTTTATCAAACAACTTGAATCGCAGGCGTACGAATATCTAACAATCACAAGCGAGCAAGATTTGGTAACAAACCTGCGGGTACAGCTTGAGAAACTCAATGAGATCACTTTTTCTGATAAAGAATGGGAATACTTTTTCAATCATGAACTAGCTAATCCTAATGAAAGTATTGAGGATAAAACACGAACGATTCAAGAAGACTATATTAAAAATCTCACCCGTGACGACGGAAGCGTTAAAAATATCTATCTACTTAAAAAAGACAAGGTGAATGCCGAAGGCAGAGAGGGCACCCTGGGGTGTACGATTCATGATAATACTGTTCAAGTAATTAACCAGTACGCAACCGAAGACGGTCAACGATCAAATCGTTATGATGTAACGGTATTGGTAAATGGTTTACCAATGGTCCATATTGAGTTGAAACGTCGAGGAGTAGCAATTCAAGAAGCTTTTAATCAAATCAATCGCTATCAACGAGAAAGCTTTTGGGCGGCGTCAGGACTTTTTGAATATGTACAGTTGTTTGTAATTTCAAACGGAACACATACAAAATATTATAGTAATACTACTCGTCGTTCTCATATTGATGAAAACAACAAAGGAGGAAAAACAAAAGGTAAACGAAGTAGCAACAGTTTTGAATTTACGAGTTGGTGGGCAGATGCTACCAATAGACCAATTACTGATCTTATGGATTTTGCGAAGACATTTTTTGCAAAGCATAGTCTTTTGAATGTGCTGACACGATACTGTATTTTCACTACCGATAAATCACTCTTGGTAATGCGACCGTATCAGATAGTCGCAACCGAAGCGATTATGAATCGTATTGAAATAAGTACGAATTATAAAAAGCTTGGAACAATAGATGCTGGTGGTTATGTATGGCATACCACAGGATCAGGAAAGACATTGACCAGTTTCAAAACAGCACAGCTTGCAAGTCGATTGGATTCAGTCGACAAGGTGGTATTCGTTGTAGACCGAAAAGACTTAGACTATCAAACAATGAAAGAATACGACAAGTTTGAAAAAGGTTCAGCAAACAGTAACACTAGTACCGCAAAATTACAGAAGCAACTCGAGGATCCAAATGCTCGAATTATTATTACCACTATTCAAAAACTTGATCGTTTTATTAAAAAGAATAAAGGGCACGCACTATTTGGAGGTCATATTGTTTTGATATTTGATGAGTGTCACCGATCACAATTTGGTGATATGCATGACAGTATCACAAAGTCATTTAAAAATTATCATTTGTTCGGATTCACAGGGACGCCTATTTTTGCAAAGAACTCGTCCTCTGGTGGACGTCCAGATTTAAAAACAACCGAACAGGCTTTTGGAGATAAGTTACATATTTACACTATAGTTGATGCAATTGCTGACAAAAATGTTCTTCCTTTTAAGGTTGATTACGTTTCAACGATGAAAGAAGAAGAAAACATTCAAGACAAAGACGTGAGAAGTATTGATCGTGAAAAAGCTTTGCTATCACCTAAGCGTATTTCAAATATTGTTACATATATTCGAGAACACTTTGATCAGAAAACAAAAAGAAATAGTTTTTACAAAATCAAAGACAGACGGCTTGCAGGATTTAACTCTATCTTTGCAGTTTCATCTATCGAGGCGGCAAAACACTATTATCACGAATTTCAAAAACAACTTACTGATCTTCCAAGTGATCAGAAATTGAAAGTCGCTACAATCTTTAGTTTTGGAGCAAACGATGAAGACGGTGATGGAATGATTGATGAAAACCCTGAAGATGTAAGTGGGCTTGATAAAAGCTCTCGTGATTTTCTGGAAGACGCTATTGTTGATTACAATAAAATGTTTGGAACATCTTATGACACCTCATCAGACAAGTTTCAAAATTACTATAAAGACTTAAGCCAAAGAGTTAAAGACCGAGAGGTTGATGTTCTAATCGTAGTGAACATGTTCCTTACAGGATTTGACGCTACAACCATGAACACCTTGTGGGTTGATAAAAACTTACGACTCCATGGGTTATTACAGGCGTATTCACGAACAAACCGAATTTTAAACAGTGTAAAGACTTTTGGAAACATTGTTTGTTTCAGAAATTTAGAGGAAGCAACAAATGAATCCATTGCACTATTTGGTGATAAAGAAGCAGGTGGAATTGTTCTTCTGAAGTCATTTGAGGATTATTACAATGGATATAAAGACGGTGATAAGGAAGTGAAAGGATATACAAGTCTTATTGAAGAGTTACAAGAAAAATTTCCAGTAGGTGAAATAATTACAGGTGAACAAGCACAAAAAGATTTCATAAAACTTTATGGAGGAATTTTGCGGGTACGAAATATTCTTACTACCTTCGATGAGTTCAAAGGTCTGGGAGTATTAAGTGATCGTGATTTGCAGGACTATCACAGCATGTACATTGACTTGTATAATGAATTTAGAAAAGGAGAAAATGCTGAAAATGAAAATATCAATGATGATGTGGTATTTGAAATGGAACTCATCAAACAAGTTGAAATCAATATTGATTATGTAATTGAGTTGATCAAAAAATATCACGCGAGTAATCAAGATGATAAGGAGATTCTTATTGATATTAACAAAGCGATTGACTCAAGTGTTGAATTACGAAACAAGAAGGATCTGATTCATCAGTTCATATCCTCACTTGATATTCAATCTTCTGTTACTGATGATTGGCATAGTTTTGTTGATAAGAAGAAAGTTCAAGAACTTGATGCAATCATCTCTGATGAAAAACTTGATAAAGAGGAAACGTATACATTTATTCAAAATGCATTTCGAGATGGACACCTAACTACTGTTGGCACCAGTTTAGTAAAGGTATTGCCCCCGATATCAAAGTTTAGCCCAGGTGGAGAGCGAACAAAGAAGCGAGAAAGTGTTATTGATAAACTAACCCGATTCTTTGAAAAATTCTTTGATGTTTCGAGTAATAAATTTAGTGAGCAAAAATAAGTACACCTAATCAGCAATCACCCACGCAGTAAAACTTGCACAACCTGCTTCGTTGCAGACACGGCGAATATCAGCAAGAGTTGCCCCTGTGGCACATACGTCGTCGATGCAGAGTATATGTGCGCCCTTGAGCAGGAGCGATCTGCGGGTTTTTTGTATATAAAAAATATTTTGCATTGCATCAATTCGCTCCTCTCTATTTGCGTGGTGTGATTGTCGAGGGGATTCTTTTCGATAGAGTAAGGCAGTTTCTAATGAATAAGTACTCTTTGTTTTTGTTTGCAAATGACAATGAATTTTTTTGGCAAGATGATATGTAGTCCAAGAGCCTCGCTCACGCTCCCTTTTTCTTGTTGTTGGTACGGGAATAATGATAAAAGGTCTTTTTTCTGTCGCACTACCAAAGATATGCTCACCTAATTGGCGCGAGAAGAAATCCATCATACTTTTGTTATTGTTAAATTTCATACGCCATATAGCATTTTTGATAGCTGTGTTTCTGTACGAGTGAATATAATGAACGGTAAGGGGCGGTGTTTGACGAGGTATCAGATTGAGTTCGCATGCGAGTATTCTTGGAAAGTAGTGTCGGCGCACGAAGTGCGCCGACACTACTTTTTCTAAATCACCATACTCTCTTTCTGTCTTTTTGGTATCAATCCCTAGCGCAAAATAAACAATTTTCGTTAAGCTTGTCATTTTTGCCACCGATACAATTTTTACTATATATACAAGTAATGTAGTCAACTTACGTGGTGCTGAGATTTCTCTTTCCATGTAAGCAATGGTATAATTTTCTTGAGCAATATGGGTAATTTTTTTAATTTTTTGACAAATAGTTTTTCACAAAAAAAAGATGTCAGTGTGGTAGGTATCGACATTGGTTCTTCTGCTATCAAGATGGTCCAACTCCAAAAACGCAAAGGGCGTGCTGTTCTCGAAACGTATGGTGAGCTTGCACTGGGTCCGTACATGGGACTTGAAATAGGAAAAGCTACCCGACTTTCAACTGAAAAAACAGTCCTTGCATTAACTGATCTTTTCCGTGAAGCAAACATAACTACGCGTAACGCCGGAGTCGCTATTCCTATGCGTCAGAGCATGGTGAGTGTTCTTACATTACCTACCAAAAATACAAATGAACTCAAGACTATGGTGCCAATAGAGGCACGAAAATATATTCCGATGCCAATTTCCGAAGTGACTCTCGACTGGTTTGCAATTCCAAAGCGTAATGAAATGGAGGAGTCGGCAAATTCGACCGATGTCCTTGCTGTGGCAATTCACAACGACACACTCTCACAATTTAGTGCTATTGTTCAACAAGCTCAAATTCAGGCAACCTTTTTTGAAGTAGAGCTTTTTAGTACTGTCCGATCAGTTGTTGATGTACAGGAAAGCAAGCCCGTCATGATTTTTGATATGGGAGCTGGGGCAACAAAGCTCTATGTTATCGAACGTGGTGTTGTGCGAGATTCTCATACTATTAACCGAGGAGGGCAAGATATCACAGCTGGTATATCGCGAACACTTGGTGTTGCAAGCGATTTCGCAGAACAGCTCAAAAGAAACTCAGGTAAAAATACACCAGATCAGGAAAAAGCCATTAACGAAGTCCGTGATCTTGTTATGAATCCAGTATTTAATGAGGCTAGTGCTGCAATACTTAACTACGAAAGAAAGGCCAATAAAACCATAAGCAAAATTGTGCTTGTGGGAGGGGGAGTGCTCCTCAGTGGAATCAAGGAATCTGCTGAACAGTATTTGCGGATACCAGTTGAAAACGGAAATCCTTTCGAAAAAGTTGAGGCACCAGCATTCCTTGAAAAAACCCTGAGTGAAACTGGTCCAGGGTTTGCGACTGCTATCGGACTTGCACTTCGAAAATTACAAGATTCAGATTAATATTAATATACCTTCAATAAGTCGGTATAAGATTATTAATCTCTGTGCCCATGGTGTTGAAAACATCATGGATAGAAAAACTATTCGATATGATATACTAACAGGAGTATGGCAGACAAATTTCAAACAACTTTTATTCCAAAGGGCAACAACGCGCCAAGCCAAAAAACCATCTCATCAAAGAAAAAGGTGGCGAGCATTGTTACGTTGGTAACCTTCCTTGTTTTTGCGCTCTCAGCAGCAATGTCTGGATATGTTCTTATTAACCAGAGAATTACCCAGGCAAATATTGAATCTATTACATTAGAGCTTACAAAAGTAAGAGAATCTGTTGATGATGGAACTATTCAACAGATAGCGGACATTAGTGATAGAATAAGATTGGCGAGTGATCTTCTTGATAATCACCTCGCTCCTTCAGAAATATTCGTTCTCCTTGAAACGTACACATTGCCAACAATAGGTTTCCAACAATTTTCATACGATTATGCAGAGGGTAGTTTTGTACGGATATCAGGACAAGGTGTTGCTGCGGGGTACGGTTCAGTCGTAAGGCAGTCTGATACATATACAGCGGCAGATAATTTTAGTGATGTTGTTTTTTCAAATCTATTGAGAAACATCGATGGCACAGTCAATTTTACATTTGAGGCAAAACTGAAAAAGAAGCCGATTCTTTTTCAAGAATCCATGAAAAATGATGGGGCAAATGTTCCATTAAGAAGTAACTCTGAAACAAATTAGTATGAAATACGGACCAATCATCTTTATAATACTCGCTGTAGGAATATTTTTTACATATGTTCAACCTCAGAACGAGAAACTTTTAGAACTTAAAAAAACAGAGGTTCAATATACTAGTGCACAAAAACAAGCTAATGATTTGAGGACGACAAGAGAGAATCTTCAGGATACGTTCAAGAAAATAAATAGACAAGATCAAGAAAGACTCAAATTAATGCTACCAGATGGTGTTGACAATGTTCGGCTTCTCCTCGATCTCACTGAATTAGCAAGACAACAATTTGGGATAGAATTAAGTACTATAAATATATCTTCAGGTGGTTCTGGAGAAGAAGATAGTGGAAAAATTATTATAGACAATGCAAATACAGGAGTTGGTACTGTTCGAGTAAGCTTTAATTTCATTACTACATACGAAGAATATAAGGAGTTTTTGCAAGCACTAGAAAAGTCTTTGCGGTTATTTGATATCAAAAGGCTCACTGTGCGTACTTCAGAAGGGCCGCTCAATTCTTATTCGGTTGCATTTGACACTTATTGGTTACGATAAATTTTATGAAAAAAAACATCATTATTATAATAGTACTACTTGCAATTGGATTTTTTGTGTATTACGGATTTCTTACAGAAACTCCCGAATCAGAATCATTGCTAAGTGGGGGTAACCGAGGATCATCAGATATTTTAGGTAGGGATATCAGTAATGCTCTCAATAGGCTAAGTGTTTTGAGTCTTGATACGAGCCTTTTTGAGAATCCTAATTTTATAGTGCTCGAAGATTATAAAAGAACTATTCCAAATCAAGAGCCGTATAGAATAAATCCGTTCCTACCTGTTACTGCTCAAGAACCTGCTCTAGAAGGCGGAGCTCTGATAAATATTGCGCCTCGAGCGAATATTGCGCCGGAAGAAGTTGTTGAAGGGGCAGCTGATATAGGAGCTTTTGTAGAAAGTGAAGATAATAACGAAGAATCACTTGATGAAAATGTTAACACCAATGAAAGCACGACAATATCTGGTGCGCAGGTATCACCTGTAACTAATCAATAATTATGTCTTTTCTCGATTTTCTCATACAAAAGAAAATTATCTCTGATACTGACGTAACCGAAATCAACAAAGCTGCTCGTGAAAAAAATATTTCAACCGAAGAAGCTATTGAAACCAGGGGGGTAACTGAAAAAGTAATTCTCGAAGCCAAGGGTGAGTTTTTTCAGGTGCCAACTCGTCGCGTCACAGAAAACAGCGTTCCGTTTGATATTTTAAAATATATTCCCGAAGAGTCTGCTGGTTACTATAAGATGGCGCCGCTTGCTGTCGCTGATGGTTTTCTTGAGGTGGGAATGGTTGATCCACTTAGTATCGAAGCAAAGGATGCACTTACTTTTATTACAGCAAATGAAAATCTTTCATATAAAATTTTTGTTCTTACTGAACAGAATTTTAAGCAAATTCTCGCAAACTACACAGGTCTATCTGGACAGGTAACAGAGGCGCTCGGAGAGCTTGACCCTGATCTTATCAGTGTAAATGGGGAGAGTCTTGATGATGGGTCAGAATCAGGAGAGACAAAAAGTCGCGTTGAAAATGAGACTACTATTATTGAGGATGCTCCGGTAACAAAGATTGTGGCAACAGTTCTGCGCTATGCTGTAGAGGGAAATGCATCAGATGTTCATATTGAGCCGATGCGCGACCGTGTGCAGGTTCGCTTTCGAGTCGACGGATCTCTCACAACGAGTCTTATTCTTCCAGCAAAAGTTCAACCTGCAGTAGTTGCTCGTATTAAAATTCTTTCACGAATGAAGCTCGATGAAAAGCGAAAACCGCAAGATGGTCGTTTTTCTGCAAGAATTGATGGGCGAAAAGTTGATTTTCGTGTTTCTACGTTTCCAACATATCATGGTGAAAAGGTGGTGATGCGTATTCTTGATCCGGATAAGGGTGTGGTAACACTCGATAGTCTCGGTCTGAGTGTCCGTTATCTTAAGATGATTCGGGACGCTATCAATCGACCTTACGGACTAATTCTTGTTTCGGGTCCGACGGGGTCAGGTAAATCAACAACGCTTTATGCGCTTTTGAATGAGGTTGATAAGGAAAAGCATAACGTACTCTCTCTCGAAGACCCCGTGGAGTTTAGTATTCCTGGGGTGAATCAATCACAAGTTCGTGCTGATATTGGATATACATTTGCAAACGGACTGCGAACTACGCTTCGGCAGGACCCCGATATTATTATGGTGGGAGAAATTCGAGATGCAGAAACTGCCAAGCTCGCTATCCAAGCTTCTTTAACAGGTCACCTTGTACTTTCAACAATTCACACCAATACTTCAGCTGGAATTATTCCGAGACTTATTGATATGGGAGTTGACCCATATCTTATTCCACCAACGCTTATTCTCGGAATTGGACAGCGACTTGTGCGAAAAATTTGCCCAGAATCCGGCAAAAAAAGAACGCTCGAAGGGTCATTGCGTGAAATGGTCACAAATCAATTTGCAGACCTTCCAGAAGAGTTTAAAATTGAAATTCCTGAGAGTGACTATGTGCTTGAAATTGATCCGACACCCGATTGTCCCAAGGGAACAAAGGGTCGAGAGGCTGTATTTGAGATGTATAAAATGGATCGAGAGATTGAGGATACTATTTTAAAGAATCCAATTGAGTCAGCAATTCATGACGAAGCACGAAAAAAAGGCCTTATTACAATGAAAGAAAGTGCTATTATCAAAGCACTTGAGCATAAGATTCCATTAGAAGAAATTAACAGTTTATAATCCGTCTTGAAGGTCATACGTGTGATATACTAAAAACAATTATGGAGTACATATCATTTATAAAAGAATTAGTAGAAATTATTTCTAGAGAATCTGGTTCAGACCTTCATTTGTCTGAAGGAAGACATCCCACTATCCGTGTGACAGGATCTCTAATCCCGCTCACAAAAATGCCAGTACTTACTCGAGAGGATACGGATGCTATTCTCAAAGAAATTGTTACACCTGAAAAACTTTCTACTTTTGCGAAAAAACAGGAGCTCGATTTTTCATACGCACCTATGCCAGATGTTCGTTTCCGAGGAAATGCTTTTATTCAACAAGGTAAGGTTGGAATTGTTATGCGACTTATTCCTAGACATGTCCTGACCCTTGAGGAACTCAATGTTCCAGCTCGTATTGCTGACTTTGCGAGACTGAAACAAGGTTTCTTTATGGTTGTGGGTCCCGTGGGGCAGGGAAAGACAACAACGCTTGCAGCACTCATTGACATGATCAATAATGAGCGAGCAGAACATATAATCACTATTGAAAACCCTATCGAATATGTATATGAGCAAAAGCGCTCTATTGTTGATCAGCGAGAGGTAGGAATCGATACTGGAAGTTTTGGACAAGCACTCATCAGTACGCTTAGACAGGACGTTGATGTTATTTTAGTAGGTGAGATGCGCGATCGTGATACAATGGCGGCCGCTATCACGGCCGCCGAAACTGGACACCTCGTTTTCTCAACACTTCACACCAACAATGCGTCCCAAACAATTGATCGTATCATCGACTCATTCCCAGCAGAACAACAAGATCAAATCCGACTCCAGCTTTCAAGCTCACTTTCGGGGATTTTTTCACAACGACTGCTTCCGAGAATTTCAGGAGGGCTCATTCCTGCGTTTGAATTATTGATAAATAATAATGCCGTCTCAAACCTTATTCGTGAAAAACGAACTCATGAAATTGATATGGTTATTGAGACTGGATCAGAATCCGGAATGATTGATATGAATCGTTCACTTGCAGAGTTGGTGCGACGAGGAGAGATTACATTTGATGTTGCGAAATCACACTCACTGAGTCCTCAAGCACTCGAAAGACTAATATAATACATCTATGTTATTTATATATAAAGCAAATACAAAAGAGGGTGAGCCAAAAGAGGGATCTATTGAGGCAATGAATATTGACTCTGCAATTAACGCATTACAGCGAAGGGAGTTTGTTATTATTAATATAACGCCAGTCGATGAAAAGAAAGGTATCTTATCGATGAACCTTTCGTTCTTTGAGCGAGTAAAACCAAAGGAGGTTGTTATTTTGTCACGACAGATGTCGACTCTCTTTGAGGCTCAGGTTTCAGCACTGCGAATTTTCAGACTCCTTGCAGCAGAAACAGAAAATTTAAAACTTGGGCGAACACTTGCAGATGTTGGGGAGCAACTTCAAGGAGGAAGCTCTCTCGCTTCAGCTCTTGAAAAGCATGGCGATGTATTTACTCCTTTTTATGTGAGTATGGTGCGGGCTGGTGAAGAGACTGGACGACTTGATGAGACATTTGCCTTTCTAGCAGACTACCTCGATAGAACATATGAAGTAACCTCAAAAGCAAAAAATGCTCTCGTATATCCCGCATTCGTTATTCTGACATTCTTTGCCGTGATGATTATGATGTTCACAGTGGTAATTCCAAAAATATCAACGATTCTTGTTGAATCAGGCCAAGATATTCCAATCTATACAAAGGTTGTGCTCGGAATAAGTACATTCCTTGTTAACTTTGGCGTGTGGCTCCTTGTTTTTGGTGCAATACTTGTATTCCTTGCGGTCAAATATGTCAAAACAAAGGAAGGACGAGAACTTTTCGATACCATAAAAATAAATATTCCTTTCGTAGGTCATTTATACAAGATGCTCTACTTGTCGCGACTTTCCGACAACATGAATACGATGTTGAGTAGTGGTATTCCTATGATTAAGGCGCTAGAGCTAACGCAAGACGTGGTGGATAACAAGGGTTTCATCGATGCAATTCAAGAAAGTATCGAAGATGTGCGAGGAGGAAGTTCTGTTGCTGCCGCTTTTGCAAAGCATGAGCAATTTCCGAATATTCTTATTCAGATGGTGAAAGTGGGAGAGGAGACGGGTAATCTTGGAAAGATTCTGAAGACTCTTTCAAATTTCTACCAACGAGAGGTAACAACTGCGGTGGATACTCTCGTTGGTCTGATTGAACCCGTAATGATTATCTTGCTTGGGCTTGGAGTAGGAATTCTGCTCGCATCAGTACTTGTTCCGATTTACAATATCAGTACGACATTCTAATATAAAAGTCCTGTGGATAAACTACTACAAAGCTTTTTTAAAAAAAATTAAAGATGTGATATTATGTAGGTATTACTCACCACTTATAGAGTGAGGTTAATAATAAGATAATAATTAATTTTCATGAAGACAAATAAAAAAGGTTTTACATTGATTGAGCTCTTGGTGGTAATCGCTATCATCGGAATTCTTTCATCAATCGTGCTCGCATCACTTGGTTCAGCACGAAACAAAGGAAAAGACGCTGCGATTAAAGGGGGACTATCGAGTATGCGAACAGAGGCAGAGCTGAAAGCTGTTGATGGAAATTTTGATGATACATGTAGTCAAGGTGCAACCGGTATTGGTACGCAAATAATTGCAATTAGTAAGGATGCTCGCACCACTGTAACAACAGGTACTATTGGCACGTATTGTGTTGATGCTCCGGGTTCTTGGGCTGCAATGCTAGACCTTGCATCCACAACGGATACTTCTTGGTGTGTAGACTCATCAGGAGCATCACGGGAAGTGAGTTCAACCCCAACTCTTAGCGCCGCTGCGTGCCCAGACGCAGCCTAAGCCTCATAATCTTCTAAAATAGAAGTGACAAACAAAAACGCCGTAAGGCGTTTTTGTTTTATTTTCTCATTAATAAACTCGCTACGATTGAGAGTCTCGACCCGAATTAGTTTATGTTTTCTACTTACTTCGATACATGCTAAAATATAAGTAATGGAAATATATTATGTAGCAGCACTCTTTATTTTTGGAATCATTATCGGTTCATTTCTCAATGTAGTTATCTTACGTCATGGAACAGGTCGCTCACTCGAAGGGAGATCGGGTTGCATGTCATGTGCTAAAAAGCTTTCGTGGTACGAGTTGGTGCCAGTACTTAGTTGGTGTGTACAAGTGAGTCGATGCCGAGGTTGTGGATCAAAAATAAGTTGGCAGTATCCTCTTGTTGAGTTTGCAACAGGGTTACTTTTTGCCGGTGCATATGCTATCGTTTTTTTGACAGGTGCTTCTGGAGTAGGTGCTTCCGAATATGTTGCACTGGCATTGCTTGCTCTCATTTGCGCAACTCTCGTTGCTATCACTGCATATGATATTAAACATATGATTATCCCAGACTCATGGTCAGCGTTTTTTGCGGTGAGCTCGCTTCTGTTCGCGAGTCTGTATTGGTTCGATACTCCACTCGATATGCTGACGACTCCACAAGGTTGGTTGCATCTCGCATCTGGACCGATACTCTTTGTTCCATTTTGGGCGCTCTGGTTTTTTTCAAAAGGTGCATGGATTGGGCTCGGAGATGGAAAGCTCGTGGTGGGAATTGGCTGGCTGCTCGGATTAGTCTACGGCATCTCTGCAATTGTTGTTGGATTCTGGTTAGGTGCAATTTTTGGAGTAGCTCTGTTGTTGATTAGTCGTTTGGTGAAACACTTTGCGCGTATTACAATGAAGAGTGAGATACCATTTGGTCCGTTTCTGATTCTCGGAGCATTGCTGATACTTTTTTTTCAAGTGAATGTCCTCGAGATTATAAATTTGTTTATATAATTTTTTATAAAAACCTTCTACGTAAGTCTCTATATAAATCATGATTACAAAAATCGCACAAAAAGGTTTCACACTTCTCGAGATGCTTGTTGTACTTTCAATCTCTACAATTATTATTGGAGTTGTCCTGTTCAATTATCGAGATGCGGACAGCTCGCTCATTATGCGAAACCTCGCGTATGAGGTTTCGCTCACTATTCGACAAGCTCAAACATACGGACTTGGTGTGCGAGACTCAGGAGTAGATAACAATGCTTTTGATGTGGCCTATGGCGTGCAATTTGCAGGCTCAGGCTCAGGCGCAGATGCAAATGCAAATGATACATTCTATTTATTTGCGGATATATATAATAATGGAGCTAATCAAGCACGCCTATGTAACCAGGCTGACTCAGATAATCCTTGCACAAGTCAGGCGGCAGAAGAGGTTCTTGAGGCATTGAGCCTTACACGACAAATTACATTTTCTAGTATAGTTGGAAATTCTACAACCTCAAATCCTGTGCAACTTGAGTCAGGCCAATATCTCAATATTACTTTTAAGCGACCAAACCCCGATGCTACTATTAATCTCGATGGGACAGATATGAATGATGTAACTATCACTTTGATTGGACCAAATGGTTCAAAGGTTGATGTGTACGTTAATACAGCAGGGCAAATTTCTGTACAAAAAAATGAAGATGAAAATGAAGAATAATTTCTTTCAAAAAAATAAAGGCGTTTCTGTCAGCAAAACCAAGAGAAATGGCAGAGGCTTTACTTTGATTGAAATGCTTGTATCAATCTCACTTTTTTCAATTGTACTTGTTATTGTTCTCGGCGCGATGCTTACTATTATTAATGTAAATAGGCGAGCGCAAGCGCTCGCCTCGGTCATCAACAACTTCAATGCAAGTATTGAATCGATGAATCGTGTAATCAAGAGTGCAGAACCTGGGTCAATAGAGGTGAATAATGATTTTAATGGGGGAGGTGGTAGTACTATCGATCTCTCTATAAATAATCAGTACGGTCTCGTTGGTTCTGGAATGGGTGGGACAGTGTATGTTTCTTTTCGGCTTGATGAAGGAAGAATCGAACGAAGAATTGGTGAGCAGCAAGGTGTTGGTGCATGGCTTGCAGTTACTGCTGACGATGTGACTATTCAGGTGTTGCGATTCATTGAAAGTGTAGATCCGACTCAGCCGGAGGTTATTATTATAATGGCCGGCGAGGCGGGAGTCGATGCCGACTCAAAAACATCTTTTGAATTAATGACGACCGTTTCTCAGAGACAAGTTGAACAATAAAATACTGCTATATGATGTACAAAAATTATCTACAAAAAAAAGGATTTACTATACTCGAGTCACTTATCTCGATATCCATTCTTTCTGTTGCGGTAACAGGCCCTCTTGTTTATGTAACAAATAGTCTCAAAGCTGCTGAAGTTGCGCGCGACCAAACGATTGCATTCTATCTTGCGCAAGATGCAGTGGAGCATATTAAAAATGTTCGTGACAATAATACTATCGGAATTACTAATCGTTCATTGTGGCTCGTTAGTCTTGAAGCTTGTGAGAATGCTGCATGTCATTTTGATAGGTATGATATTACTGTTCCAATTGCATGTTCTAGTGGAGTGTGTCCAGCCCTGCGCCAGAATGGAGTAGGAGAATTTTTTCAAGGATATGGATACGGTATTGGAGGTTCGTGGGAAGATTCTCGATTTACACGAACTATTATAATTGAGAAAGTTCCGCATGCTATGCCGCCTCCTTTTAATGGCACCCCAGACTTTGAGGAAGCCAGAGTTACCGTTACTGTCGGTTGGTCGACCAGAGACATTGTGCGAGAGGTGGTAGTAGTAGAGCACATATTTAATTTACATAATGCACCACAATATGAATTATAACAAAGGGTTTACATTACTATATGCTGTTGTTGTGACGAGTATCTTGCTCGCCTCGGCTCTTTCTATTATCTCAATTGCACTTCGAGAGTTGGCGCTGACAACATCTTCGAGAGAATCCCAGTACGCTTTCTATATTGCAAATACTGGTATGGAATGTGCGCAATATTGGGATACTGCAGGAGTTCCAACTATAGTTACTATTGGCGATGTAGATAGTATTGATGTGGTTTCCGTCTTTCCTAAGCCGAATGATGGTGCTTCCTTTACTAATGGGTATGTAGGTTCGTTTCCTGTCACATGCCTTGTTAATGAAACGACTTCGAAGAGTCATGATATACGAGGTCAAGGTTTTGGCCTGGGTGATGATGATGGTTATCATTACGTAAACACAAACTCCGGATCTGTATATAATAGTGATAATTGGAATCTAGTCGAGGGAGAAAGTCCTTCTATTGCAAGATTTAGGATTTCTTTTACAGGTACGCCTGAGGGAGCATGTGCTGATGTAACAGTAACAAAGACCCAGGATACTACGGTAATCGAATCAAGGGGATACAATACATGTGCATCGTCAAGGCGGCGAGTCGAGCGAGGTGTGCAAATAAGCTATTAGTGATATAAATAAAGATATGAAGAGCGGTCCACGACACTCGCTGTCGAGAGAACAGGCGGGCAAGCGAATAGAACAATTAATACAGGTGATTGATCATCATCGCTATTTGTATCACGTGCTTGATTCGCAAGAAATTTCAGACGAAGCACTCGATTCACTCAAGCATGAGTTGTCAAATCTTGAAGTGGAGTTTCCCGAATTTATCAATGTTAATTCTCCTACACAACGGGTTGCGGGAAAGCCACTTGATGGATTCGAGAAAATTACCCACAAGGTCGCGCAGTGGTCTTTCAATGATATTTTTAGTGAAGAGGAAGCTCGTGATTTTGATACTCGAATCAGAAAAAATATTCAGCAAAAGTTTGGAGCTATTGCGCATGCGACATATACGTGCGAGCTCAAAATCGATGGACTCAAAATTGTGTGCGAGTATGTCGATGGATTTTTAGAAAACGCAGCTACGCGAGGTGATGGAAAAGTGGGAGAGAATGTGACCCAGAATATTCGGACAATTAATTCTATACCACTTTCAATTTCTGAAAAAGCACCACTCATTGTCGAGGGTGAGATATGGCTTTCTCGAAAAGATTTTGAAAATTTAAATAAAGAGCGAGTAAAAAATGGCGAGCCACTCTTTGCAAATCCCCGCAATGTTGCAGCTGGAACTATTCGACAGCTTGATTCACGCATTGTAGCTGCGAGAAACCTCGATGTGTTTATGTATGATATAGGTAAGGCATCAAAGGAAGTCGAAAAAAATATTACGACACAGGTGGACGAGTTGCAGTTTCTTCGAAAAGTAGGGTTTAAAGTAAATCAACATTTTGAACATTGCGAGAATATTGAAGAGGTAATTTCTTTTTGGAAAAAATGGGCGAGCAAGAAAAATAAGCAACAGTATCTCATTGATGGCGTTGTGATTAAAGTTCACGAAAAAGAATACCAAGAGGCTCTTGGATATACGGGTAAGGCGCCACGATTTGCTATTGCATTCAAGTTTCCGGCCGAACAGGCAACAACCGTAGTTGAGGATATAACTTTCCAAATTGGTCGGACTGGTGTTATCACTCCAGTCGCGCACGTTCGACCCATACTTGTTGATGGTTCGACAGTCTCTCGTGCAACACTTCATAATGAAGATGAGATTCGGCGGCTCGATATTCGTATTGGAGACACTGTGATTATCCAAAAAGCAGGAGATATTATTCCTCAGATTGTCCAGGTGATGAGGGAATTGCGCCCGTCAGATGCAAAGTCTTTTGTTTTTCCAAAAAAAGTTGAAGGCTGTGGGGGAGACGGAAGTATTGAACGTGTTCCGGGAAAAGCAGCGTATCGATGTGTCGTTCGTGATTCATGTGCGCTTCAAAAACAAAAACTGTATTATTTTGTATCTAAGAAAGCGTTTGATATTGATCATTGTGGTCCGAAGGTAATTGATCTACTTTTTGATAGTGGAATGATTGCTTCCTCTGCTGATTTGTTTACTCTTGAGAAGGGCGATCTCTTAACATTACCGAGGATGGCTGAAAAGTCAGTCGATAACTTACTCGCGTCTATCGAAACTGCCCGAACAGTGCCTTTTGTGCGACTACTCGTCGGACTTTCGATTGATGGCGTCGGGGAGGAAACTGCATTTCTTTTAATAAAGAAATATACACATATTGATGAGTTACGAAATGCACGATTAGAAGATCTCGAAAATATTCACGGAATAGGGTCCGTGGTTGCTCAGTCTATTGTTGCTTGGTTTAAAAATGAGCGACATGCAAAAATGCTTGAAGGGCTTGTTGATCAGGTGCAAATCATATACGATGCAAAATCAAAAACTTCCAAAAAACTTATTTTTGAAGGAAAGACTTTTGTTTTTACGGGTGCTCTTGAGCATATGTCACGAACTGAGGCTCAACAGAAAGTTCGCGATTTGGGTGGCGACATATCTAATGGCGTGTCGCAAAAAACTTCCTACCTCGTTGCAGGAGAATCGTCGGGCTCAAAATATGATAAGGCGGTAGAGCTGGGTATTGAAGTGTGGACAGAAAAAGACTTTCGAAAAAATATTCAAAAAAAATAGTATTCTTAATGCTGTATTCTTAATGCTGTATTCTTAATGCTGTATACATTGACTGCATAAAACATCTATAACATAAGAAGATAAAATAACTGTAGGAGTCGTACTCACATGTACTGCTCCAAATAGCGAAACCATCACCAAGAGTGCAACGTGTCGTGTGTTTGGAAACTTTAGTGAGAGGTAGGGTAGAGTTATATATAGATTAAGAAGATGAGGAAAACCACCCGAAGGGGTGGTTTTTTGGTAGGTGCGGTGTTTTACAAAATATGCTAGCATGGTTCTATGATTACGAATGAAACAGTAACCCATCTCGCATCACTTGCACACATTAGTATAACTAACGAGGAGACAGATTCACTTAAAAATGACCTCGAAAAAATTCTTGCATATGTAGAGGATATTAATAGTGTTGACACAGAAATCAATCAAGGCGGGGTAAGTCAAGTCGCGGGAAGTAATGTTGTTCGAGAAGATGAGATTACAAATGACGCTGGAGTTTATACAGAAAAACTAGTCGCTCTCGCTCCTCAAAAAGAAGGGGATTATTTTACCGTAAAGAAAATTCTTTCACATAACGATTAATTCTATATAAAACCTTAACCCTAGAAATATGATTAATCTCGAAACACTGACAATTCAAGAAGCGCGAAGAATGCTTGATACAAAGGAAGTATCCGTACAAGATCTTCTTGGTGCATATGTTGCAAAAATAGAAGAACGCAATGCAGAGGTATTTGCATTCTTGGAAGTATTCACGCGACCCAAAGATGTTGCACGAGCTCAAAAAATGATTGATGAAGGAAAGTCGCAACCACTCACTGGAATTCCTATTGCTATAAAAGATAATATTGTTATTGAAGGAGAAAAAGCCTCGGCTTCATCGAAGATTCTTGAAGATTATGTTGCACCATATGATGCAACGGTCATTACAAGGCTCAAAGCACAGGGTGCTATTTTTATTGGTAGAGTAAACATGGATGAATTTGCTCAAGGTGGTTCGACAGAGAACTCAGCGTTCGGTGTGACAAAAAACCCATGCGATACAATGCGAGTTTCGGGAGGTTCTTCGGGAGGCTCTGCAGCTGCTGTCGCAATGCATGGTGCGCTTGTAGCGCTCGGATCAGATACAGGAGGCTCTATACGACAACCTGCAAGTTTCTGTGGAGTGGTTGGGCTCAAGCCGACATACGGATCAGTATCACGACACGGACTGATGGCTATGGCGAGCTCGCTTGATGTTATAGGGCCAATCGCAAAAAACGTTGCTGATACAAAGATTGTTTTTGATATTATTAAAGGAGTAGATCCACTTGATTCTACAACCTCAGCTTCGCAAGCTGTTGCAGGATCAGATGCCTCAATTGTAGTGACAACAAAAGAAACATATACAATCGGAGTGCCGCGAGCTTTTGTTGAAAAAGGAATGGACCCAGAAGTAAAAGAAATATTTGAATCATCTTTGGCAAAGCTCGCGGCAGCTGGGCACACGATTGTTGATATTGAGATTCCGCTTTTTGAATATACATTGCCGGTCTACTATATTTTGATGCCAGCAGAAGTTTCTTCGAATATGTCACGATATGACGGTGTTCGATACGGTGGTCTTATTGAAGGAGAAGATTTACAAGAAGACTACAAGAAGACTCGTGGAGGACTACTTGGTACAGAAGTAAAGCGACGGATTCTTTTAGGAACATATGTTCTTTCGTCAGGATATTATGATGCGTACTATAACAAAGCATGGCAAGTGCGAAAAAAGATTACAGAAAACATGACAAAGGTCTTTGAAGAAGTTGATCTTATTGCAATGCCAACCACTCCGTCGCCCGCATTTTTGATTGGAGAAAAAACAAATGACCCACTTGCAATGTATCTCGAAGATATCTTTACTGTGGGTGCAAATATTACTGGAGTACCCGCAATTTCTATTCCAGCAGGGAATGCAGAAAGCGGTGGAAAGCCTTTATCTGTCGGCTTACAACTCATTGCTCCACACCACAAGGAAGATTGGCTCTTTGATTGTGGGCAAAAGTTTGAGATACTATAGGTATGGATGGAGAACATCATGATGCATACGCTTGGCTCTTTGTAATACTGCTTCTTATCGGTGGTGCCGGTGCGTACCTGGGCGTTTCTCCAATGGGTGATCAAGCTAGCACTACAAATACTGTTACTGCAGAAAATACTCAAGACAATAAAGGTGATGGTAAAGGAGGTCTTTCGTGGAAATCACTTTTTCCTAAAGGGTCGTTTGAAAAAGGGAAGCGTGTAATTATGCTCGATGAGGTTAGTGTGCGTCGTAGCCCAGGAGGATCTATTTTAGGTGAGCAAGATAAGAGAGAGCGTGCAACTATTATTGAGGGACCAGTAAGTGCGTTCGGTTCACAGTGGTGGAATCTTGATTTCAAAAATGCACCCGATGGATGGGTGAATCAAGAGAGTATTTCTGCGTTTGTATTTTTCTATATGCTTCTCAGTATCATCCCAATTTTATATGGAAATATTATATGGTTAGGGGTGGTGTTGAGCTTGTTGTTTGCTCTTATGCTTTTGTGGATTTTTATAAAAAATAAAGCATTGCAAAAAAGCCTCAAAGAACGCAAGTCAGTTCGATATACAATCGAAGAGCAGAAAAATATTGCAAAAATGGAAGCTACTCCAGTGGTGAATAAAAAATGGGTACACGTACAATCTCTTATGGAATCACAAAATAATAATGATTGGCGACAAGCTATTATAGAATCAGATATTATGCTCGATGAGATGCTTACTAAGATTGGATATGCTGGGCAGAGTATTGGTGAGAAACTTAAGAATGTTGAGGAAAGTGATTTCTTTACGCTCAATGATGCATGGGAGGCACATAAGGTACGAAATCGAATTGCTCACAAGGGATCAGACTTTGTTATTTCTCATAGCGAAGCAATGCGAGTAATTGGCTTGTATGAAAATGTTTTCAGAGAGTTTTATTACGTGTAAAGAGAGGTGTGTATTTTTTGCATAACCTTCGGTGTTGTGGTAACATTGTTTCCACTAGCGGGTTAGAGGAACGGTACCTCGGGAGGCTCATAACCTCCAGAACCTGGTTCGACTCCGGGACCCGCGACAAGAAAAAGAAATACGTACTTTGCGGCACTGTCCTCGACCTTTAGTCTGCGGAGGTGCTGCAAAGTACGTATTTTCTTTTTCAGGAAAATGCATCGAAATTCTCCAAAAAGCTTTTTCTTATTGAAAAAGGTAGGGAATTGGGGTAATATATGAAGCACAGATGTCGGGGTAGCTCAGTTGGTTAGAGCGCAGCACTCATAAAGCTGAGGTCGTGGGTTCAATTCCCACCCTCGACACAACCACGTTTTGATTGACTTTTAGTGTAATATGTGCTATAAATCTTGAGGACGAAAGTCTTTGAAATATGAAAAAAGCAAAAATTACGCTAGTTGTGGCTCTTGCACTTGTTGTGCTCGCAGCCGTAATCTCCTGGAAAAACATGCATGACGACGTCGCAAAAACGACGACGCCCACATGGCTTTCTGCGAACTCGCCACGAGTTTTGCCAGTCAGGCAGATTCGTGAAAAAACCGAAACCAACGAGAAAATTGGTTGGGATGCTGGGGAAATCTCCGGCGTCCAGACCACAATTCTCGACGGTGAAGTGAAAAAAGGGAAGGCTGAGTAGTCTTTTCTGAAATCAAAAAAAAGAAAAAGAAAAAAACAAACCAAAATACCGAAAATACTGAAATGAAAATAAAAAAGTTTTTGATCGCACTACTCGCCTTGCTTCCATGCTTGGCATTCGCAGTTGAATACTCGGACCTACGCTCACGCGCGGGTCTGATGAATCAGCTCTTACTCGAGACTGAAGGGGGAGAAATCTCCCTGCAAGTTGAGGGCAATCTCCTGATGACCAACCAACAGGTTGTGAGTCAGGTCTCTGAAAGCATCACATTCCCGTCCCTCAAAAAGGCGGAACTGATGTTGCAGGCGATGCAGCAGCTCAATCTCAGCTATGAGGTTCGGTCGGATATCCCGATCGGTACCGAAGCTGTCATTCGGCAGACTTGGTACGACCAGAATGGTCGTACTACTTTTGAGGGGTACGACTACGATGAATTCGTTCTCAACGAAAATTCGGGTCGTCGTGAACTCGCAACTCCAAACCCTCGCAAGATGGGAATCAGTATCGCATCCGACATTTATGTCGAGTACGATAGTGACGAGGATGTGTTAGAGGCAACTCTCATAACATCGTGGGGAGGAATCATAGGTCTCCAAGTTGAAGATGAAGGCTTTTATTTTCCTGCCGGCTATGTCGGCGAGGAGGGAAGTCTTGTTATCCGCGAAGAAAAAAATGGCCGCGACTTTGTCACGGTGATTGATGTTCGAAAGGGTGAAATCGTCTCGACTCAGGAACTGAGTTTGACACTGAAACGGAGCAGCTTGCTTGACCTCTATGAGGTCTATGCAAGCGGTAATGGTGTGACTTCGATTACACCTTGGTTTTACTACCAAGATCAGGTGTTCGAATTCACCGGAATCCCGCAGCTCAACGTAGAAGCATTCGGATGGTACGGCGAAATAAAGCCATACTTGATGGTGATTCAAAATGTCACAACAGGGCAACAGATGGAGATTCCATCCACTTGTCCAGGGCTGTATGCATTTAATGCGAGTCACACCTACCGAGTTTGGTTCGACTGGGAAGCAATCTTCCCGGAAGTAGAGGTGACATCAATTGTGGACAATAAGATTTACATACCCATCGGAAACGGTGAGGAAAAGATAGATCACAGAGTCCTCTATAAAATCGATGTCACTGCCAAATCTGCAGATGCGTTTATCCCACTCGACTCGTTCGAGCCGGAAATTCGCGCATTGTATCAGTGGGGCGAGGTCATCAATCAGCCGACTCTTGTGAGTTCGGTGACAACCAATGACGGTTCGCTTTCGTGGTATCGTGGACGTTACGGTGTCTGGGTTCGACAAGGTGAAACTCTCGAATTTACTGTCACTGTTGAAGCTACAACAACAGATGGATTCGTTGGTAACATTTTTGAGTTGAGTGTTCCTTCGTTGGACGCTCTCCTTCAAGACGGCACCACGAGTCAAAGGCCAATCAAAGGAACAGAGCAACAGCTCCAGTTCCGAAACGGAAAAGGGTAATACTTTCTTCCAACCAAGCTCTCAATCGTTATGCGATTGAGAGCTTTTTTAATACTTAGATATTGTGCGAATCGATAAAAATAGCATTATCAGTTCCAGAAAAGCTGTTGCGCCACCATGTCTTTTCTGCTAGTATATTCGTACCGCATATTGCGCTTTTGCGGTCGTAGCTCAACTGGTTAGAGCACTCGCCTGTCACGCGAGAGGTTGAGGGTTCGAGTCCCTTCGATCGCGCTAATATCATGTAGTATATGGCATCTGTATAAAAGAAATCACCCGGCAGGGTGGTTTTTTGTTATACTGGGAGTATGAAAAAAAATAATTCAAAAAGCTGGTTAATATTGGGAGGAGTATTTTTGGTAATTTTATTTGTATTTGCCTTTTTAGTTGAATCAAATATTTTATATGTATCATATGGTGCTGAGGCATTAGCTTCTGCAATATTTGGTTTAGGTGGAGTAATATTTTTGATTGTTGGGATAATAAAGTTCATTGTAGGTAAAATTAAAAAATAAACGAAAAATAGTATTTACGTCTATTAATTAGTTCTAATTTTTGTTTTTAGTACTTTGAGTTATTTGCTTATTTACTTTATGGTATATACGTAGATGAAAATATACCCGTGTGGTTTAATTTGATAGTGATTATCGTAACTTCAATATTATTAATTTTTATAAACTCTCTTAAAGAAAAAAATCAAGATGAATATTTAAAAGCGGAGAGAGCACTCACTTATCCTAAAAGTAAATACAGTTGATACGCACTAATGTTTTTCACTCTATGGATGGTTAATTATCTAATCTTTGTATTTGTTCAAAAAATCTAATTTATAAATTTATTTCCAATAACCCACCATCCTGCGCGCCAACGAGGCTTATATTTTCAAAGCATAAAAACACCCTTATTTCAGGGGTGTTTTTTGGTCTACGTGGATGGTATTATTAATTCATGAAAATACTTATGATATGCAGTAAAAAGTTTTACGATAGGATTCCTGATATTAAGTTAACTTTGGAAAAGAGTGGGCACACGATAATTCTACCTAATTGTTTCGACGCTCCAGGTACAGAAGATACATATAGGAATATGGGAACAAAAGAGCACTCAAAATGGAAGGCAAGTATGTTGAGACAAAGCGACCGAGTGATTCTGGGTTGCGATGCTTACCTATTAACTTCTATAGAGGCAAAGATGATGAAAATAGTTTGAGATTTCAGAAGCTTTAAGATTATCTCATTAATATAATGCAAAAACATGGTTTCAGGTTGGGGAAGAAGAGAGAATGTTTTCTATTTTGACTTTAAACCTAATACTCTAGAAAATTATAATTAATTATCAATTTCTGATAAAATTACAGATTGACATAAAATATCGTTTGTATATACTTATGGTATATGAAAACACAAATCAATTTAAAAATAGATAACAGTGTCAAGAAGCAGGCTCAGAAACGAGCAAAAGACCTAGGGCTTTCGTTGAGCTCTATTGTGAATGCTACTCTCAAGCAGTTTGCGCGAACTGGTGAGCTCGAACTATCCTCTGCGCCGAGAATAACTCCTTATCTAGAAGATTTAGTTCTCGAGGCACGCAAAGATTATGCAGAAGGGAAAACCTCTGGTCCTTTTAACAATGCGAGTGATCTCACTAAACATCTCGGTATTTAATGTATGAGAATTACTACATCTAAAAAATTTGATAAGAAAATAAAGAAGCAGCCCACTAAAATTCATCAAGAATTTAAAAAAAGAATCGAGATTTTTATCGAAGATATTAATAATCCAATTTTAAATGTGCATAAATTATCAGGAGGTAATCTCAAGGGTTTGTGGAGCTTTAATATATCAGGAGATGTTCGGGTAATTTTTGATAGGAGTCAAAAAGATATAATTATCTTAATTGATATAGGTTCGCACAGCGATCTCTATTCGTGATTTCAGTTCCAGTACCTTCCATTCTTTAAGACAAATCTTAGTTTAAAAATGTTATGAACATCATGAACATAACCCTCTAAAAACAGTTCCAATAACCCACCACCGCGCGCGCAAAATACCGCATACTACATGGCATCTGTGTAAAAGAAATCACCCGAGAGGGTGGCTTCTTGTTAGAGGGTTTCATGATTCTTTGTACATAGAGCAAAAAAGCTTTCAGGGTTAGTCTTGATAGGTTACGAAGTATGTTAGAATTAAAGTATAAAAACAAGCGTGTATCAAAAATGTAATTGAAGAGACAAAAGAAAAAGCAATCACTTTGCTGAGAGAACTTCAGACAAAAGAGGGCTTTACTGCTTCTGCTGTAGATACTGATAACTATCACCGAGTTTGGGGACGAGACGGTGTTGTTGTCGGTTTGGCGGCACTTGGAACTGGTGACGAAGAGCTCATTGCTACTTTCAAGAAAACATTAAAAACTTTAAAAAAATATCAAGATCGTACTGGGAGAATTCCAAGTAATGTCAGTCTTGATGGTGAAAGTGTGAGTTACGGTACAACGGTTGGGCGCATAGACTCAACAATTTGGTTTGTAGTTGGAGTCTGCGAATATTATTTCAAAACAGAAGATGCAAAGTTTATTGCGGAGTTCAAGTCTTCTATTGAAAAGGCATTGTTCTATCTTGAGTGTCTAGAATTAAATGGAAGAGGGCTTCTTTATATTCCAGGAGGAGGGGATTGGGCTGATGAATACATAAATGAAGGGTATGTATTGTTTGATCAGGCGTTGTACGCTCTTGCGATAAGACATCATAATAAAATTTTTAAGAGCGCAGAGCAGAGTGAAAAATATAGACATCTTCTTAATTTAATTAAAATTAATTATTTTCCTCATAAAGAATATATTGATAGTCCGCATGTGTACCACAAGAAAATATATGAGCGCTCATGTGAAAAATACAAAGCACCACTTCCACTTACGAGCTTTGGTCCCTTTAGTGTTGTGGGTACGCACGACTTATTTGCACTCGCACTTATTTTGAATTTGCCTATCTGTAACGAGAAAATGAGAAAAAAAATGGAAAAAGAAATCGAGTTAGGTTTCAAAGAAGATTTTCCGATACTACCAGCATTTAGTCCCATAATAGACGAGAAACACCCGCTCTGGAAATCCCTTAAGAGAAACCATCTATATAATTTTAAGAATAAGCCATACGAATTTCATAACGGTGGATTGTGGCCGATGGTCTATGGTTTTTACTTGGCATCGAAAACAAAAATTACAAAGAAAGAGATGCTTGAATTTTCTGAAATCCTCAAGAAAGATGATTATACCTTCCCTGAATTTTATCATGGAAAACTACATACTCCATTAGGTACTCCGCGATTAGGATTTTCTGCAGCGGGGTTTTTGATTGCATACTATGCCTATATGAATAAAACTAAACCCTTTAATATATGATTTTAATTGCTACTGACTTAGATAGGACACTGCTTCCGAACGGCACAGAAAAAGACGATATGAGCCTCGAGCTTTTCTATAAGGAAATTAAAAAAATAAAAAGTCCAATTCTCGTGTATGTTACTGGTAGAAATTTACAACTTTTTAAAGATGCACAAAAAGAGTTTCCACTTATTCAACCAAATTATTTAATTGGATCAGTTGGGACAGAGATATATATTAAAAAGGATGCAGAAATGGTTGCGTATGAAAACTATAAAGTATATTTAGAAAAAGAACATCCAAATTGGAATCGAAATATAATAGTGGAAGGTATTTCGCAAAATGAAACGATGTATTTGCAGGAAGATGAAGTTCAAAACCAATTCAAAGTAAGTTATTACACGAGAGGCATAAATTCAACTAAGAAAACAATTAAGACAGTGAAGTCTTTTGTGAAGAAAAATAAAATTAGAGCCGAAGTTATTTATAGTTTTGATCCGATAAAAAATATTGGCTTAATTGATATCCTGCCCCTGAAGGCAACTAAAAAAGGTGCACTTGAGTTTTTAATTAATGAACTAGGAATCACAAAAGAGGATGCTATTTTTGCAGGTGATAGCGGTAACGACCTTCTCGCTCTCACATCTGGAATCAGATCAATTTTGGTGAAAAACGCAAGGGATGAAGTAAAAAAAGAGGCGTGGCGAATAGCTCAAAAAATGAACATCTCCGATAAGCTCTATATAGCTAAAGGAGAAGGTGAACTCAGTGGAAATTATGCTTCAGGTGTGTTGGAAGGACTGCAACATTTTGATATTCTCTAGATTCATATAGCTTTACATAATTGTTTTAGAGGCGCCTATCGCAATTTGGGGATTACTTTACGCTTTATTTTTTTGAAAAAGGTATAATAAAGGTACTTATACAATAAATTATACTCATGTCAGACCAACAAAATCTCTCACAATATATTGCAGCATCAAAAGCTCAGGGAATACCAGAAGAAAAAATTAAAACGGACCTTCTTGCTGCTGGATGGAAAGAAGAAGTTATTTCTCCTTATTTTATAATTGCACCCGTACAAGCAACGCAACCTGAAAAATCTACGCAAGTTGCGCAACAACCTACGCAGATGATTCAGTCTGAGCAAGTTACGCAGCCAGGATCAGGTAAGAAAAAAATCGTCTCAATTATTGTTGGCACTGCAATTGGTATTGCAGTTTTGGGAGGTGCAACATATGCATACACAGCAGGCCTCATTCCATTTATTGGAGGAGCTCTATATACTCAAGAAAACCTTGTGAGTGGAATTGCGCAAAAAATTGGACAAATTGATTCAGCTTCTTATGCTGCGAAATTAAATATTTATGTTGAAGATAGAGAAGAAGATGCCGAGCCTTTTGTGCTGGAGAGAAGTTTAGAGCTCAAGACTCAATATGCGAAAGATGTTGAATTGGCAGAAGGAATTGAAGAAATTCTAAGGTCATTAAGTTGGGACTATCAAGAGAGTTATCCTGAGACACTCAGCAAAATTTTTGATAGCACTAATAGTTATTTAAATGTAAAAGAAGAATTTATTACAGAAAATAATATTCAATACAAAAAAACCACTGAGGGGTATGAGTTAAGTTTTTCTTTCGAAACACAGCAAGCAGTAGACTCTCTTAAAAATGGTTGGTCGAGCGATGAAATGCAATTTAATAACAAGCAGGTTACTCTTAATCAAGAATCCTACAGCCTTTATTTACCAGACAGGCTCCCTAAAACTTATTTTGAAGAACTCAGTGATATGACACAATATATCTCACCAGAGTTCACTGTTACTGCTCAAATTGCCGCAAAATCTACTCCAGTAGTAGAAGGTCAGCCATGGGAATGGCAGGCGAGGCTTTCAGGTGAGGGAGATTTAGGAGATCTTACATACAAAGTTGATCTTGAGGCAAGAAAGAAAGGCGAGGATTATTATTTCATTATTAATAATCTCCCGAGTCTCCTTTCTGGCTTTCTTCCAGAAAAAGGACAGTGGATAAAAGTTTCTGCAAAAGATGATCTCGCAGCTTCTTCTATGGGATTAATTGATACAAAAGAGTTGCAAGAATTTGGAGAAGAATTCAAAGAACAGAGAGCGGCGGTAGTTGATTTTCTCAAGATTGCCACAAGAACCGCTGATGAGGTCGGTGTATTTCAAATCATCAATGAGCCAAAGAAAGAAAAAATTGGAGATAGAAATCTCTATAGATACGAATTGAAACTCAATGGTGATAATTTAGTCGAATACTACGACAGGATGCTTGCCGAAATTGATTCTGATGAAAGACTAGGTGATTTTAAAGAATTACTTGATCCAGAAATACGAAATCAATTAAATAGTCCCGAGTTTGTAAAAACACTCGAATATTACAATAAAAATAACACAATTACTGTGTGGGTAGATTCGAATGGATTTCCTGTGCGCGTAGCAAATAAAATAAGAATTGTACCCTCTGATGAAATCGTTAATCTCAATAATAAGCAGGTTATATTCGAAACAATTCTTGAGCTTAATGATATAAATACACCGATTGAAATCGAGCTACCAAAAGAGGCGATAGATTACGAAGAGGCATTCGGAGTCAATTCTGATTTGCAAAATATGGGTAGCGATGCAAGCCTGAAGTCTTCGTTATCAAATATGAGAGTAGAAATTGAACTGGCTGCATATGACGCTGATTTTAATGCAACCGCAGCTTTTCCGGTAGGTGTGTGTAGCAAGAAAGAAGGAACTCTTTTTGGAATCGATAGTATTTATGAACAGATAGAAGGAATGGTAGAATATACAGATGAATCGATAATGTGTGCAGCAAACGTTGGTTTAAGAGCTGATTATGCAATATCTGCGCTTCTCGCATCTGATATTGATTACAGCTGGTGTGTCGACAGCACGGGGTCATCCAAGGAGATATTGGGAACGATTGATGGTCCTAAGTGTTAGTGCGCATTGTGAGATATGTCCTATTGCGTATGGCGTATTGCGCTAGATAGTGTAAAGTCTTTTTATTATGACTCATAAATACAAAAAATCACTATTTATATTTCGACGAGACTTGAGATTGGAAGACAATCTCGGTTTACTTGAAGCACTTGAAAATTCTGATGTCGTAGTGCCTCTTTTTATTTTTGACCCACAGCAGGCGAATCCAAAAAAGAATGAATATTTTAGTGAGAATGCTTTTGAGTTCATGATTGCTTCAATTAAGGATTTAGAGCAGTCACTCGAAAAGAAAGGTGGGTTATTGTACCTCGTGGAAGGTGAGTATATCGATGTTATCAGTGAGTGGATTCAAAAAGAGAAAATAGAAGCCATCTATGTCAACAAAGACTATACGCCATTTGCTCGCAGGCGTGACGGCGCTATCGATGAGCTCTGTAAAAAAAATGAAATTGATTTTATCAGAGTGGCAGATTACGCTCTCGCACCACTCGAGGATATTGTCACAGGGCAAGGTAAAAAATATTCAGTGTTCACGCCTTTTATGAATGCTGCTCGACAGTACGATGTTCCAGATCCACGAAAAAATAATTTTAAAAACTATTATTCTCAAAAAACACAAGCAGCTACTGTTGGTCTCGACAAGTATGATTTATATAGTAATAAAAATATTGCAATAAAGGGAGGGCGCAAAGAAGCGCTTAAGCGAATGAAGGATGATTCCTTTGTTGCGACATATGAAAAGAATCGTGATATTCCATCAGTCGACGGTACGTCAATGCTTTCGGCACATCTCAAGTTTGGAACAGTGTCAGTTCGTGAAGTTTTCGCTTTTGCACAAAGTGCAAAAGCGAATCCGACAAAGTTTACTAACGAGCTCTATTGGCGAGACTTTTATATGTATATTTCATATCACTATCCGTATGTATTCAAAAAGTCGTTCCAGAGACGAGGTGAATTTATGGCGTGGGAAAATGATACAAAACAATTTAAAGCATGGTGTGAAGGAAAAACAGGAGTTCCTTTTGTTGACGCTGGCATGAGGCAGCTCAATGAGACGGGGTGGATGCATAATCGTGTTCGTATGATTGTGGCGTCATACCTTACAAAAAACCTTTTGATTGATTGGCGTTGGGGTGAAAAATATTTTGCACAAAAGCTCGTAGACTATGATCCAAGCTCAAACAATGGGGGATGGCAGTGGTCCGCGTCACTCGGTGCTGATCCAAAACCAATAAGAATTTTTAATGCAGTTACTCAGGCTCAAAAATTTGACGGAGATTTGGTGTATATAAAGAAGTGGGTACACGAACTCGATGACGAGTCTTACCCCAAGCCTCTCGTAGATGATAAGGTTTCATTTCATCGAGCTATGGCAGCATTTAAGGCAGCAAAAGAAAAAAGTCTAGAAAACTAGAAAAGTTGACAAAGAATACAGAGAGGAATACAATGTACACATGAGCCCCATGTTTCATCCCGGAGAAAGTTTACGCACTAGTCGGAATGACTTGTATACACTTCTTGTGCACCACGAAGATGCAACTTTCTTTATGCGATACGAAGGGTCTGATAATTATGAAGATAAAAACATACCAATATCTCCTGGAGATATTATTGTTATTGACCGATCCCTACAACCAAAAGTCGGAAGTATTGTTGTTACTTCACAAGAATCATATTTTCATATTTGCATGTACTCTCGAAATAACCTTGGCGAAGATGATAGTGTTTGGGGTGTTGTAAGTTATATAATTCATAAAACAGCATGAGCATAAAGACGTATGCACTAGTTGATTGCAATAATTTTTTTGTTTCATGTGAGAGATTGTTTGCACCGCACCTCAATAGAAAACCAGTTATTGTTTTGTCGAGTAATGACGGCTGTGTTATTGCACGCTCTCAAGAAGTAAAAGATCTAGGGATTCCTATGGCAATTCCATATTTTAAAATAAAGGACCTTATTGCAAAAGAAAAGATAGTTATTTTTTCTACTAATTTCCAGCTATACAGAGATATTTCATCAAGAGTTATGAATATATTAAAAGAAGAATCTGATAGTGTGCATACGTATTCAATCGATGAGGCTTTTATAGATATTTCACATATACTTGATCCACAACAGTTTGCGGTCGACTTGCGAAAGAAAATAATGCATTTATGTGGAATACCTATATCAGTCGGTATTGCCCACACAAAAACACTCGCAAAACTTGCGAACGCAGCTGCAAAGAAGATGCCTACTGGAGTTGTATGTATTACCAATGAAACAGTTCGACTACAATATCTCCGCGATTATTCTGTTGGACAAATATGGGGAATCGGAAGAAAAATGACAGAGATTCTTGTATCGCAAAACATACTGAGTGCGTATGATTTCCATATACAAGATACCTCCTGGATACAAAAAAAGTTTGGTGTAGTTGGAGTCCGTATTGCTCAGGATTTAAGAGGAGTAGATGCAATATCACTTCGGAATAACGAAGACATAAGAAAATCAATCATTAGCTCGAAGTCTTTCGGAAAAAAAATAAAAGACATATCTATAATCAAGCAATCAATAGCGCACCATATTTCAAGCATTGCAAGACAGTTAAGAAAAGAAAAAATATGTGCTCGTCACATGTCTGTCTACATAAAAACAGCTCGTTATTCCAAGGGTGTATATGCGAGCGGGTATGATTCGGTATACTTTGATACCCCTACGCAGGATGTTTTTTTGATGACGAAAATGGCCATGGAGAAAATTGAGTTCATGTTTGAAGAAGGTATAGATTACGCAAAGTCAGGTGTAAGTGTCGAGGGATTAATTGAGGAGGATGGGTGCACACAAATCAATCTCTTTAAAGAGGATATTAATCCAATGAAATTAATCCAGAAAACTCTAAGTACTCTTGATACTCGCTATGGAAATAATATTGTACGCTTAGCAACCGAAGGTTTTACACAGGAATGGTCTGCAAAATCACAACAGCGCTCGCCATCATACACAACAAGTTGGAGTCAGATCCCAATCTGCAAATAGGTGTCACTTATCGAATTGTTTTAAAAATAATTATATATTGTATACTACTAAAATAAACCCAAACCCAATGAATACAAATACTCTAGAAATAAGCATAACCTCTAAATATTTCATAAAGGATACTATTGTTGATGTGAAGCGATCCATAACCGGGCTTGGGCTTTTTGCAACACGAGATATTCCGAAAGGTGTTTGTGTTTTAGAATATATTGGAAATATTATTAACGATGAAGACGCAACTAAAAGCAAGAGTAGGTATCTTTTTGAAGTAAGCAAAAATCACAACATTGATGGATCTGCCCGCTCAAATAAGGCCCGTTATCTCAATCACGCCTGCATACCCAATTGCATTGTTGAAAAATATAGAAAAAGAATTTTTGTACTTACTGCTAAAAAAATAAAGGTGGGGGATGAGCTGACATTTGATTATGGGCAAGAATATTTTGATGAATTCATTAAACCACATGGATGCAGATGTGCAACATGTGTAAAAAAGTAGGTTTTTAAAACTGACATAGTAGCTTATACTATAGGTATGAACATTACACCTGAGTATAAAAAATATCTTGAAGATAGTCGTGCAGTTGGATTAACGGATGTGCAGATTCGATCAGCGTTATTACGGGCTGGTTGGACAGATGTGCAAGCGGGAGACTTATTTGATTCGTATAGGAGAATGATTGCGCAAACAGAACAATCTCTGCCTGAACCTATTTTGCAACGAACTCTTCCACATCCATACAACGTTGTGGAGGATGCAGATAGTTTTTCTCATATTGATGAAAAGGTGAATGCGGAAAATCCCAAACTCAATCAAGATCATGATCTTGCTCAGCGATATAATATTTTTCCTCAAGTAGAGCCGCAAGAACTACGACCACACATCTCGCACTCTTCATACGCACCAGAAGAAAAAAATGTAGAGAAAACAGATATTATTACTGAAAAAAGTAGTTTTGAAAAAAGTAACTTTGACTTGTCCCCAGTGGATCAATTGCCGCCAGCTCTGTCCCCAGTAGTTACTCCACATGAAGTATCGATGCCAACACCGACACCAACACTCGAGCCAGTGCGTCCATCAGTGATGTTATCACAAACAGTAAACCCAGGTACAGGTATTGCTTCGTATCAAAAGGGATCCCAGCTCAGTACACCAATTCAAAAACAAAGCACACAATCTCAACAGGTCACAAGTAATGCTCCGTCACCAGTAAGTGACATGAATATCGTGACAGGAGTATCGAGCATGTCAGCAAATAGTGTAAACCTAGAAAAAAACTCAGGTCGAGTGACAAAAGAAACGGAATTTAGAACTATGGATGATGGTCGTATTGCTGCGGGGGGCGTTATATTTAATGATAAAAAAAAAGGTGCAGGCTCGGCATTAAAAAATTTTTTTATTTTCGTATTAGTACTCGCTTTTCTTGCGGGTTCTGGAGTGTATGCTTATATGCAATTTGTAAATCCGTTTGTTCTTATGTCAGATGAGAGTTTGCTTGCAGTTTCGGTTGCGAATTTTGCTGAAAATGCAAATAATTTGAATATGCAATCAAAATTTGAATTATACACAGTCGATGAACTTGTGCTGGGTTTTGCAGTCGATACTACTCAAAAGACCGAAAATCAAAAATTAAGCGCACTCAATCTGCGAATGTATGATTTTGTTATAAATCCTGAAAATAAACTTTTTGCATTACCTGCTTACCCTTCGTTGTCTCAATCACCTTTAGCAAATGAAGACGCTGTGAAAGAAGAAATAGAGGATTCCGTAGCAACGCAAACGCCAATGCCAGCGTCTTTTGTTAGTAATGAAATGCAGTCAATAATTGAGGATATTGATGTTCGATTTCTTTTTTTGAATAATGTATTGTACGCATATCCCGGAGCGCTTTTGAAACAGATTCCGTCTATTTTTTCGATTGATCAATCAATAATTGATTCCTTGTTTGAAACATGGATTGTCTTCGATAGTCTTGAGGCTGGGGAGGGCATTGCAGAAAATCTAAGTATCGATGTTACTGCGGATGGTGTCAGAGGATTGGTAAATGCATTCAATAGAGAAAATATACCGGAGTACACGCTCACGAGCTCCGTGAAAGATAAGGAAAAATATTTAAATATCAACTTTATGCCCGAGTCTGCAGAAGTTTTTATTAGAAAAATTATCGCAGAGTCAGGGATTGATTATTCACAAGAAGATCTTGGTGCAATTGCTGATTTTCAGTATCAGGTAAATATCGAAATTGTTATTGCTTCATCTAAGCAAATAAAGAATATAAAAATAGAAGCGCTTGATAGCAAGGAGAATATAAAAAGTATTATTCGTGCAGATTTCGTATTCTTGGATGATAATCTTCCGCCGATTATGGTACCAGAGAAAGTGATTACTCTGGAGGAATTATTTCAACAAATAATGTTAGATATAGAAGATGCGTCTCTTCCTTTCGAGCCAATGTCTGTCGCTCCGCAATTATAATCCGAGGTTTTTCAACAGTGTCTGTCGCTCCTCGTGCGTCAAAGCTCGTCCTTGACTCGGTCGCATCGGACCTAATTTAACATGCATAATCCGAGTCCGTCGAAGCTTGCGTACTTGATACCCAAGAGCTGCACACATTCGACGAATTTGATGCTTCTTTCCTTCAGTAAGTACGATTGAAAAAGCAGTATCGCTGTCCTTTATCATTTTTGTTTTAGCAGGCTTTGTCATGTAGCCTTCAATACGAACACCAGACGCTAGTTTTCTCAGAGCCGTAGGACGAACTCTCTTATCGACAGTAACGACATACTCTTTCTCATGGCCACTTTCGGGACTCAGAAGGCGATTTACTATACGACCATCATTACTTAGTAGCATGAGGCCTTCAGAGGCTTTGTCGAGTCTTCCCATTGGGTACATTGCTTTCTTTGTCTTAAAAATATCCTCAACACTTTTTTCTCCAGGTTTTGGATTGTGGGATACAACGCCGATTGGTTTATAAAATGCATAGTACTGATAGTGATCAGCTGCGGTAGCTACTTCGTTGGTTACTTCAACGACGTCGCCCTCGGCGACTCGTTGTCCAATTTCGGCAACCTCTCCGTTAATATTTACTTTCCCAGATTTAATATACTCGACAGCTTTTCGGCGTGAACAGTATCCCTTGAGGGCAAGGTAGTGATTAATAACAACGTTGTTTTTTTCAGCACCTTTGTCGTTATTTACATCACCACTCCCTCCTTTTTTTTGTTTGCTATTTCGTATCATTGAGAGCAAGACTATACCTTAATCCGTAGAGTAAGTAAAGAGCAAGTATAAGGAAGAGCCATTTAATATCGCCAAGAAAGTAGAGTGCGATAGTGGCAATAATAGGGCTGATCACATAGGCTGTTGGCTGGAGAATTCTAAAAAAACCAATAGTGTTGATATCAGTCACATCAATTTTCTTGAATATATAAATCTCTGACATCACCTCAACCATACTTGCTCCGACTCGTGTCATGAATAAGATGCTCACCCAGAGAATAAAGTTTGGAATTTGAGGTGCAAACACAAAAGCAGCACATGCTATGGCCATGACAACAAAGCCAAGTGACATAAACTCTTTCTCTCCGTAACGAGTGTCTGCTAATTTCCCAAGCCAATATTCGAGAAGAACAAATGGAATGAGCCCGAGCCCTATAATGAGGGTTGTTGCTTGCCAAGTAAATCCGATAGTATTATGTAAGAAGAGGGGTGAGTAAATTATCATCCATGCGAAAAACACTCGAAGCATAAAGGCGCACAAAAGTGCAAAGAAAATATCTTTTTCTTTAATAATTTGTTTAGTTTGCAGGAAAAACGATATTCGCTTGTATTTCGGGTCTCCGAAATTACCGAACGATCGCGCACCAAGAATGATAGTTGGAATAAGAATAAGAATTGAAAAAGCGTACACTTTCCAGTAACTATCAATACCTATAAGGAAGCTTGCTGCGATTGGTCCTAAAGCAAAACCTAAATTTCGAAACGTAAGTGATGAACCTCTTGTTCGGCCAGTCTTTTCATCGCACGATGAGCTTTCGAGAAATATGTCCAGATTAAAGAATATAAGGGCTGTTGATGTGAAGTGTAAAAAAAATGAAAACATCACAACGGTTGGGTGAATTGCGGTAAGCATTCCTACAAGAGCAAAAAGTTCTCCAAACATTGCCAGCATAAAGAGATTGTAATTTCCAATTTTTGGAAGAAGCTTTCGGACAAGGAGAACACCACCTATTGTGATGAGGGAAGCTATGGCGTAGATCATGCTCACCCCTGTCGCAGAGAAAAAGGTCGAAAGAAATCCAGAGTTGATATAAAAAGTGGGTGAAATATGTAACACAAAAAGCAACAAGAAAATAAATACTGAAGAGTGTTTAATGACTTGATGCTTCCTATGACGGTGACCTAAGAGTGTAAACATACCGTTTTAGTATACACTATTTTTTTTCTAAACCAGAAATTTTTTGAGTTCTTTCGGGATTACACTCCAAGAATAACAGGGATCACAAGCGGACTTTTTGCAGTTTGTTGGAAGAGATACTTTGTCATGTCATCCGCGACAATCTTCTTGAGTTCTTCAAAGTCCACCGGGTTCATTTTCTCTGCTCGTGTTTCGATAATTCGTTTGATTCGACGTCGAGATTCATGGAGGATGTCTTGAGACTCGCGAAGGTATATAAATCCTCGAGAAATAATATCTGGAGATTTCTTGAGCTTCTTAGTCTTTACGTTAAGGCTTGCAACGATAACAAAGATACCAGCTTCAGAGAGCGATTGTCGATCTCGAAGAACAACTTCTTGAATATCACTTACGGTGAATCCATCGATTGTAACAACATCGTGCGGTGCGCGAACAGCAAGTTTCTTAATAGATTTTCCGTCAGCTGCAATTTCTATAATCGCACCGTTATCAGGCACAATAACATTCTCTTCTGGAGCGCCAAGCTTTTTCGCAAGCTCAGCATGCAATCGAAGCATGTAATGGTTACCATGAAGTGGAATAAAGAATTTGTAGTTAACTTGATTGTGAATCCAGCCGAGCTCCTCTCGGTTGCCGTGTCCTGAGGCATGAATATCAGAGTCAAGATATGTAATAATCTTTGCTTCTGATCGGTAAAGATTGTCCTTGAGCCGAGTTACTGCATTGTGGTTTCCTGGAATAATTGATGAAGAGAGAAGTACTGTATCAGCTGGTCGCAACTGCACATTTTTGTGACTCTTGTTAGACATTCGCATAAGAGCAGCAAATTCTTCACCCTGAGCTCCTGTTACGAGAAAGATAAGTCGATCAGCAGGCACTGATTCAGCTTCGCTCATGGGAATAAGAACATTTGTTGCTTTGATAAGGTTGAGCTGCTTTACAATCTCAACGTTAGATTTCATACTCCGCCCCTCTACAACAACCTTTTTGTTATACTTTTCAGCAAATTCAAGAATTGCAAGAATTCGCTCTACTTGAGATGCAAAAGTAGCAATGATAAGTCGTCCAGTACTATCTTTGATAATCTTTCCGATATTGTCTACTACAACACTTTCAGAAAGCGACCATCCTGGTTTTTCAACAGATGTCGAGTCCATGGTCAAAAGTAATGCATCTTTTCCGTGAAATCGTTTGTATTGACTTACCTCTTCTTCAGTCGGTATTCCTTCAATGTTGTCGACTCGCACGTCTTCGATAAACACAATATCACCATGAGGTGTATCAATTATCAGTCCCATTGAATCGGGAATAGTATGAGAAATCGGGAAAGTTTTTACTCGAATATTTCCAGCAACGACAGTTTCATCTCCATCGAGAACTGTGAGGTTGAGCTTTGGAAGCTGAGGGAATTCAGTGTGACGTTTTTGAATCATGATTGCACCGAACTGTCGAGAGTAGATGTGCGGGTTTCCAATTTTTTCAATAAGAAAAGGAAGTCCACCAATATGATCGAGGTGACCATGAGTAATAAATATTCCTCGAATTTTATCCTTTCGCTCTTCAATATATTTTGTATTTGGGAGAATGTAGTCGATTCCAGGTGTTAGTTCATCTTTGAATTGGAAACCTGCATCAATAACAATGATATCTTCACCGATTTCGATTGCTGTCATGTTCTTTCCGACTTCCTCTACTCCTCCGAGTGGAATAATTCGGATTACTCCTGGGGCGATAGTAGGAATATTTGCAGGCTGCGCTTTTTGTTTGATTCGAGCAGCTGGCATAGGACGACGAACTTGTCGTCTCACCTTTGTTGCTGTTGAAGGTTGTTGATCACGAAACTGAGGACGTCCTCCTGAGGGTCGCGACTGTCGTGCACCACCTGAATTATTTAGTCCAGACTGTCCGTTACTACTATGAAATGGCCGCCGTCTATTTCGGTTCTCGTTGTGAGCGGGTTGTCGTGAAGAAGTATTTCCTGTTTGTCCTTGTTGATTATTATTTGAGTTGTTGTTTATTGGTTCCATATTTTTTTTGTTACTGTTTAATTTTTAGTAAAGTGATTAATTGTATAATTTTTTAATAAATGGCCAGACCGAATCTGTCTCTGTGTACCATGTATGTATAAGTGAAAATCTTTCTGAGCTGTTGATAATAAAATCTGGAATTGATATGGTATTTTTTTCAGGATATGTGTATTTATAATAAGGACTAAAGAGAAAGAGTGCCGGAGCATCAATTTCTATTTCTCTATTAAATACAGCATACAACTGAGCGCGCGTTGCGTCGTTTTGCTCAGTACGCAAATCCGTCAACGCTTTATCCACATCAATGTTCGTATATTGTGCAATGTTAAGCCCCGGGTCGTTTCTCTGTGACGAATGCCAGAAAGAATAAATATCAAGACCGTGAGGAAGTACTTGCCCAAACAATAATCCTTCATAATCTCGCGGACGAATAATTCTTTGTGTCAGGTCGATAGAATCGTATACCTCTATATTCGCATCAATTCCAACTTTGCGCCACTGACTTATTAAATATTCACCAACCGCAACAAGTTGCGGTACATCTGCTGTCGTAAGAGTAAAAGTGATAGTTTCTCCGTCTTCATCCTCAAGTAAGCCTGTAGACTCATTAAATGAATAACTCAAGTCTTCAAAAGCATTTCGAGATATTTGTATTCCAGTAGAAGGTGCTGCATCTTGAGAGTCAATTAATTCATAGGGATACAGGCTTGCGGGAACTGCGCCCGTGAGTTTTTCAGCATTTCCATCAAGCACGTTTTCTATGAGCTCTTCTTTGTCAATTGCAAGCATAAATGCTTCACGAATGGCATTTTTTGCAAAAAGAGGTGCTTCATTTTGATTAAGATACACTGCGAATATTCGAGGGAGTGTCCTTGAGTACGAAGTGCTACCACTCCTCGTTGCATCAATATTGTATGCGCTGTCGAGGTGTCCTTTAGTATATGCGTCCTGGACAGCGAGCTTGTCAGAATAGAGCTCTATAGTAAATGTCTCTATGTATGGTTTTCCAAGCGCAAAGTTATCAAATGCTCGAAGCGTGTACTGTGTAGGAACGCCATTAGACTCTTTGATATTTGAAACTCTGTATGGTCCAGAGCCTATAGGTCGTGTATTAAATTCACTAAAAATGAAATCTTCCACAGGTACTTTTTCCCAGATATGTTTTGGCATAATTCCGAGAGTGAGGTTATGTGCAAACGGAGCGTACGCCTCTGAGATGGTGAAGGTGATTGTGCGAGCATCATTTTTCTCAGCAAGGACACTATTCCAGGTAGATTGTACGGTAGATTTGATTGCAGCGTTTTGTGCCAAAGCTATTGTATAAAGGACATCATCCGCTGTTATAGGTGTTCCGTCGTGAAATGTAATGTCTTCCTTGAGTGTCACTGTGTAGACTGTTCCATCTTCATTTATTTCATAAGATGTGGCAAGATCATTTTGAAGACCACCTTCTTTGTCGAGCCGCAATAGTCCAGAGTAAATAAGTATTGTAAGATCACGGTCCACATCTTTTTGTGCGAGAAGGGGATTAATAAAGCGTGGAATTCCAGCAATACCTTCAGTCAAATGACCGCCTTGTCGAGGAAGTGAAGAAAGATTTTTTTCATTCATATTAATAAGAATACCTAAAAGGGATGTTGCCAATATGACAACCGCTCCAAAGAAGAGGGTTTTTTCAGCAATGCTGAATGAAAGAATTGTTTTTTTGAGATGACGAAATGATACAAGTCGTCGTGGCTGAACATTTTTCACGTGTTAATACATTATGTTTGTATATTGTGCTATAGAAATCTCTAGAATTTCATATCAGAAATTTTGCTTCAGAAATTATGAGAGAAGGAATACAGAAAATGAGACAACAACAAAAAGGATGGCAACAATTGTTGTTGCACCAAAGATTGTTTTCTCGGCTCCGCGTCGTGTATGGAATGATTCTGTTTCATCACCACCTCCACCAAATGCGCTCCCAAGCGCGGCGCTTGTATTTTGAAGTAAAATTCCTACTACAAGTAGCACGGCAAGGAATATCTGAATGTATATCAAGAGATTCATAGTGTTCCTATAGGATATCATAATTACTTCGCTTTGCAATAGCTTTTATTTTGGTATAATACAAGGGACTTATTAAATAGAGAGATAACATTATTTTATGGCAATAACGACAATTATTCTGATAGTTCTCGCGATTCTTGTAATCGTAGGAATTGCAATTTACAACAAACTTGTGCGATTACGAACCCAAGCAACTGAGGCATGGTCTGATATTGATGTGCAAATGAAGCGACGATACGACCTTATTCCAAATCTTATTGAAACAGTGAAGGGGTATATGACTCATGAGCGAGAGACTCTGGAGGGTGTTACTTCGATGCGAACCGCTGCGATGGGAGCAGCTAACCCAGCCGAGCAAGCAAAAGCTGAAAACATGCTGACAGATACTCTAAAGTCTCTTTTTGCAGTAGCCGAAAACTATCCAGATCTTAAGGCAAACGAAAACTTTATGGAATTGCAACGAGAGCTTTCTGATACTGAAAATAAAATTCAGGCATCACGACGATTCTATAACGCAAATGTTCGAGATCTTAATATTGCAATTGAAACTTTTCCTTCGAATATTTTTGCAAAGATGTTTGGTTTTGTACAGCGAGAATTCTTTGAGCTTGACGAAGCAGAAGCAGCTGCAAAAAATCCAGTTCCTGTTTCTTTCTAATTTTTCGACAATAGTGTTTATAAAATTAATTTAAGTATCATTTACGATGGCTGCAACACTCTATTCAATTCAAACTGCTAATGTTCGCAAGACATGGTTGCTGATGATTATTTTCACAGCTTTCGTTGTTGTGGTTGCATGGGCATTCAATATGTATTACGGACAACCCTTCTTTCTCTACATCGGGGTTGTTATCAGTGTCACTATGAGTTTCATCAGCTATTGGAAGTCTGACAAGATTGCACTCAGTATTGCTGGTGCCAAACCTGCAAAGAAAGAGGAGTACTATGATCTCTATACTATGACTGAAAATCTCGCTATTACAGCGGGACTTCCGATGCCACGATTGTATGTGATTGCTGATAGTGCACCAAACGCTTTTGCGACAGGTCGCGATCCTGAGCATGGTGTTGTGGCTGTGACACAAGGACTTCTCGATATGCTCGATAAGTCAGAAATTGAAGGAGTTGTCGCTCACGAGCTTGCTCATATTAAAAATAGAGATACGCTCCTGCAAACTGCGGTCATTGTTCTTGTTGGACTTTTGTCGCTCCTTGCAGACTGGTTTCTGCACATCTCGTTATTTGGAGGAGGGAATCGAGACAATAAGTCTGGTCCACTGGCGATTGTCGGAATCGTATTGATTGTGCTTTCGCCGATTGTGGCGACTATTATCCAGTTGAGTATTTCTCGAAGACGAGAGTACTTGGCTGATGCAAGCGCTGCTCTGATGACTCGATATCCAGAGGCACTTGCAAATGCACTCCTTAAAATCGAAGGAACCCACCAAGATACAAAAAAGGCTCACAGCGCTACGGCTCATCTCTATTTTTCAAATCCATTTAGAAGTAAGGAAAAGCAAGGTTTTATACAGGGACTTTTCCAAACTCATCCACCAACTGCAAAGCGCGTTGCGAACCTGCGAGGAATCGATGTGGAAGAAATTGAGTAATAAAAAAAGTCACCGAGGTGACTTTATGATGCGATTGCGGCTTCTTTAAGGAAGCCTTTTTTGCGGAGATGGTCCGCAAAGCAATCAAAGCAAATCTGATGAATTTCGATAAGTCCATCGGGTTCAGTGTTCGAGTGAGTCTCTTTCGTTTCGAGCGCGAGCTTTTCGGCAATGAATTGAAATCCTTCTCCGGTGATACTATCTGCTGAAAGAATGAAATCATTACTGATTGCGCGGCCGAAGCTCACGAGGAGGTCCTCGTGGAAGCCGCAATGGCCAATCTTGATATTGAATTGCTTACGTCCCTTGGGAAGGTGCAACTCAATGGTGCCATGCCATTCGGGAAGTTCTTGAGGAGGAGCTCCTTCGAACTCTTTTTCAACGAGGATTTTGCGTACCTCGAGTGTTATGATTGGCTTATATCGCCTCTCAAACATTTTGAGGGTGCAGAAGGGAAGGCCTTGTGTGATCCGCTTTTCTAATTGTGTCGTTTCCATATCTGTTTTTCAGCATACTCTTTTTAACTTTTTTTTTCAAGTATATTTTGGTATACTATACGTATATGAAAAAAGGATTAAATATAGCACTCACAGCATTAATAGTTTTAGTAATCGGTTCAATAGTATATGCAGTAACAACACAACAGGCAGACTCTGGAGAATATAATGAATTTACACAATGCGTTGTAGACTCAGGAGCAACATTTTATGGAGCATTTTGGTGTCCACATTGCATTGATCAAAAAAGAATGTTTGGCCGTTCTCAGAAAGCACTTCCGTATGTGGAATGTTCAACACCAGATAGAAAAGGTCAAACACAGGTGTGCGTAGATGCTGAAGTTCAAAGTTACCCAACATGGGAATTTGCAGATGGATCACGAGAGACGGGTGCATTGCCACTTGGTGTGATAGCAGAAAAAACAGGTTGCGCATTACCATCAGATGATGATAAAGAGGATGTGGTAAGTGAAGATCAGTTAGTAAACGAAAATGAAGCTGTAAACGAAAATGAAGCTGTAAACGAAGATGGGGTTGTAAACAACTAATAAATAATTATGACACTCGACGCACAAACAATCGGAATAATATTTGCCATAGGAACCATTATTATTCAGATAGACTTGTTGATTATCTTGCTTGCACTTTTGTGGAAAAAAGATGGTAAGATTATTGGATTTGTTCAAAAATATGCGCTTTGGCTCGTATTGTTTACCTCTCTGGCTGCATATGTCGGAAGTCTTACATACTCAGAATTTCTTGGCTTTACTCCATGTAAGCTGTGCTGGTTCCAAAGAATATTTATTTATCCACAAGCGATTATTGCTATTGTTGCGTTGTGGACAAAGGATTATAGAGCCCTCAAATACACATTTGCACTTTCTGTAGTCGGTATTCTTTTCTCGATAAATCACTACTTCCTGCAAATGACAGGAACCAGTCTCGTACCATGTTCCAGTGTTGGGCAAAGTTCAGCCTGTGGAGGAACTTATATTAAAGAGTTTGGTTACATAACAATTCCCATGATGTGCATGACACTGTTTGCGTATAGTCTTGTTGTTTCAGGAATTGGGTTGTTTGTGAAAAAACCAGCCATCAAAAAAAATGAAGATGAATAGTGAAATTACTGATCCAAAGATCGTTTCTTTTACGCTCAAACTTATTTTTAAATTATTTGTAGGGCTCGTTGCAATAACCCTGCTCATTTTCCTTATTACAAGATTTGAACTTGGTTCAGGTGTGCGAGACACTGCTGCTGAATTATTTGCGTTTCAAAAAACATACGGTGAGCTTGCAGAGGTCGGTGTGAGTATCCTCATAGCAGATACTGATGAAAAAAGAATAAATGGCCTCAGCGGTTTTGACTCTCTCAGAGAGAATCAAACAATGCTCTTCAAATTCGATGAGGTAGGCAGTCATGTATTCTGGATGAAGGATATGAATTTCTCGATTGATATTATCTGGATGGATGAATATTATAAAATCCTTTATATTGAAGAAAATGTTTCGCCAGCAACCTATCCTCGAAGTTTTGGTGGAGATGTTGCATCAAAATATGTTCTTGAGACTCGAGCTGGTTTTGTAGAAGAGCACGCAGTGAAAATAGGGGATGTGTTGCAAGTATTATAAAAATACAATACAAGTTTATTGCTTAAACCAATATTAAGTGTTATAATATTTTAGGTCACATCATGTAATCGCTGTGTGTAGGTTAGCTTTGCTAGCTTATATGTAGAGGAAAGTCCGAACACTCCTGCGGTGGAAATACTGAGTATTTCATAACACCGTAGAGCCATGTAGTGGGTAATACCCATCGAGAGTAATCTTAGTGGTGCGAGCAGAGACGGATGCGAGCGAAAGCGAGCATCTATCCTTCGGGATAAATCTCTATGGAAACATAGAGGGTGAAACGGCTAAATCCGTACACGAGTGCAAGACCGTGCTTGAGCAATCAAGAGAGTCGCTTGAGGGTGATGGTAACATCATTCCCAGATATATGATTACGGCAGGTGCAATATTTGCGCTTGTACAGAATTCGGCTTATAGATGTGATACAAAAAGAAAAAGCGCCCTTCGGGCGCTTTTTCTCTATTACAATATCAAAACATTAAATGTGTAAAACCTCCTAAGTCAAAACCATTATCCGCGATATAATATGAACATGAAACACTTCACTTCAATATTGAGTATCCTTACATTATTCGCATTATCAATCCTCCCATCGACAGTCTTTGCTCAAGCAGCCCCGTATCAAATGTTTGTTGCTGAATTAAAAACAGATAAATTTAGTTATATGGTGGAAGAAACCATCGAAGGGCAGTTTAGATTAGATAATAATGGTGCAAACAGGCAATCTGATATTATGTTTTCTACGGAATTGATGATAAAAAAAGCAGATAAGATGATTTTGCTTGAAGAAACATTTCAAGATAAAAATATCTATCTTGAAGCAAATTCAAAAAGATATATTGATTTTAAACATAAAATAAAAGATAACGTTTCAGGCGATGTTATGTTAAGGGTAAATGTCTATACAGGTGATGGAACCCTTGTTGGAAGTAAAGATAACCCTTTAACTGTTACTAATTCTCGAATTGTAAACATCATTGATATTGTTGACGTAGAGATTGTAGTTAATGGTAATATGTATGGTGTTCAAACTGGACCTACAGTTTCCGATGAAGATGCTGTATCAATTGATGTTGTATATAGTGGATTAAGTGGAAGTGTTAGTGTTACTCCAAAAATAGTTCTCAGAGACAGGAATTATCAAAACAATATTTTACACAACATCACGCTTGATCCTGTAAAAATAAATCCAGATGGTAAAATGTCTATTAAATTACCTGTAGACTTAGATCCTTTGGTTTATGCAGGAACTCTTACATTTGAATCTAAGGATTTGATTTTTGAACCAATTTATTTTAGATACATCACAAAAGGTGATATCGGAACCATCCTTAATGTAAACACTGATAAGCTTACTATAAAAAAAGGTGAAATTGTAAATGTTACAGTTATGTATGGTGGAGTTCCTATAGCGTTTAATATTTTTGAGGAACTTGCTGAGAATAATAACGATCGACCATTATTTCCAACTGGATCAGATACTACTATTACAACGGTGGCGGGGTCTGGTGATTTAGAGTTGGGTCCAATTGGGAGCGTGGAGCAAGAAAACCCAAACACTAATTTAATTCAAGGGGAATTGGTGGTTTTGATTAAGAATGAAAAGGGTGAAGTTGTTGCTGAAGAAAAACAAATGGTAGATCTTTCGATAAGTGGAGAGATAACGTTTCCTGTTGTTGCTCTAGTGAATGCAAAAGATATGTCGATTGACGCAACTTTATCTAAAGATGCAAAAGTTTTATCTGAATATTCTGTTGAATTACCGTCACAAAAGGATTTGGATAATGTGTATAAAAAGGATTCTGAGATGAATATGTATATATGGCTTGCATTTGCACTAATGTTATTTATTGTGATAGTAATTATCTTAGTAAGAAAGAAGGTGGTATCAAAAAAACAAGCTCTTATGCCAATAGTTGGAATTGTCACAGTTACAGGATCAATGCTTGTCTTTTCCGATGCGAATGCTCTTACTATCAGATATGCTCCAGTAGCTTCTATGACTGTTAATGCAGTTATATCTCCAAAACCAAGTCAGTCAGATTCGTATGCTCCAGGAGAAGCGTTTAATTTAGAAATTGATACAACTTTTGCTGCTTGTGTTAACGCAGGAAATAGATTTAGTCTATATGGTCCTCCAACTCAAAATTGGACAACTTTTGTTGGGAATTATTTTGAATTTAAAGCAGGAGACCCTTTGCCAATACTTAATGCCTCATTTTTCGGCATAATAAATAGATGGCCTTTTTACATAATAAGACCCTTGCCAGGGCTTGTGTACTATACACCTACCTTTTATAGCTGGACACATCGATTCCTGAATCCACTTTGGGGAGATAATTTTCTCGTAGACTGGAGAAGTGTTAGAGTATCAAACTATGATGCGACTATAAATTGGTGGACTGATAGGGGTGGAACCCTTGTTGTATCTGAAGGTGGACATGGTACCGGAAGAACAGGGAGGATGTCTGGCGGATCATATAACGCCCCGACGGTACCAGGGTTTTATGATTTCCCGTTCATGATGCTTAATAATTCTAATGGAAATAACGCTGGTCCATACTTTGCCTACCAAGAAATCTGCGTCCGCGGAGCAGGTGTCTGCCCTAACGAAGTAGTTGTACCACCAGTCTGCCCAAACCTCACCGGAACCTACACACAAAACACAAACGGAACAATCACTGGTCCTGACGGAGAATCATACACAAAGAACGCAGCTGGACAGTGTATCTACAACCAATGTGCACCAGGAGTATCTCCCGCAAACCTCGGAACAACCTGTGGCTGTGCACAAACAGGAGTATTCGGAACATTCCAATGTGACGGAAGTTGCGAAAACCCAGACGGAGTAACTATCCCCGCAGAATGCCTTACCTGCGATAACACACAAGTAGAAGAAGGAGCATGTACAGTTACTCAGTGCGGAGAGCTAGTACCAGGATCATACTCTTGTACACCAAGTGGCTGGAAATGTACTGCAGTCGAACAACGCACATGCCCTCAGGTAGATGTCTGCTCAGAACCTGGGATACAACCAGTACCACCACTTGGAACTCAACGAAATGAAGATGGAAGCTGTACGCCACCTGAACAACCTCCAGGAGACACCAACCAGTGCTCAATCACAAACACCGCACCCTCGTCATACTGTGTACAGCTCTTTGACAAAGACGGTAATGCTACATACGAACAATCCGGTATCTCGCAAACAGACTACGACCTGTACTACAAAAACAATGTGGAAAGTATCTACCCCATTGATACTGAGACTGGAAAACCCACCACCGACCACACCATATGGGGAACTGCTTCATCAGATGCAGGAGGACAATGTATTGCAAATGTTTGTCCTGTGGGCGTACTGCAAAAATCAGGATGCTTCATTCCAAGTGTGGGTGTCACAGCACAATGCTATGCACAAGGCGTCGACCTGCAAACACCGCTCCAGACAACCCTCACAACATCGCCCGACCGCATCTTTGACGGAGGTCAGTGTATCGTGACATGGACATCGCAAGGAGCTGCATCATGTACTCTCAAAAAAACAGGAGGTGGTACACTCTCAACCTTACTCGGAGCACAAGCTGTACTCAATGTAGAAGATTCATCAGTAGGAGTCGTACTCACATGTACTGCTCCAAATAACCAAACCACCACCAAGAGTGCAACGTGTCGTGTGTTTGGAAACTTTAGTGAGAGGTAGGGTAGAGTTATATATAGATTAAGAAGATGAGGAAAACCACCCGAAGGGGTGGTTTT
>Ga0136588_1000001_pt1 | contig 160302 bp, 169 predicted proteins | sample AntRauMFilla1564_FD_104782 | JGI IMG/M metagenome (GOLD analysis project Ga0136588, IMG submission 104782) | Saline lake microbial communities from Rauer Islands, Antarctica - Metagenome Filla 1 #564 | ecosystem: Environmental > Aquatic > Non-marine Saline and Alkaline > Saline | place... | reverse complement strand
TATCTATTCGTAGACAAATTTCAGCAAGAGATTCTCCTCCCGGGGGTCTCCAGTAAAAAGTTTCAATTTCGCGGTCTCGCATTGATTCTTGAAATTTTGCGTGGCGATCTTTTATTGATAGTCTATCGAGAGCACCCCAGCTTCGTTCACGAAGATAGAAGTCGGGGAACCAAGAAGCATCTTTTAATTTCATGAGACCTGCTGTCTCCATCGCTCGAAGATATTCAGATGTATAGAATTTATCAAATGTAATACCGAGATTTTTTTTGATCCAATGACCTGTAGCTACTGCTTGCTCGCGTCCCTTATCTGTTAATCTCCAGAATGAACTGTGACGATTTTTAAAATCACTTTCGTAGGCACTATGATCTCCGTTTTTCGATTGATTGGCTGCAATACTACCCTCAGATTCACCATGACGAATGAGTATTAAATTATTTGGCATTCCCATATTAATCTATTTGTTAAGTTATAGTCTGATAGTACTTTGTGAGCACTCTATATGTCAATGTAAAACTTCTTTACGATTTACTTTTTACTCTCTACTTTTACTTTTACTCTCTACGTTTACTTTCCAAAAGTAATCTTCCTGTGCAAGAAAAAATTTGCGATACCAACAAGTCCGGCAATTGCAATTCGTGAAATCAAATAATTGTATGAAAGTATCGTAACTGCGAGATACATAAGCCCAGTAACCATAGCAAGACTTATACTCATGATTGCCGCAAATACTCCGTAAGCTTTGGTATGTGAACGCCTTGAAGAGCGAAAAGCTGTCTTTCGTAAAAAGAGATAATGAACAAGAGTTGAGAGAAGAAACCCCGCAACCGTTCCTACAATATAATTCCAGTGTAGAATTTCAACAAAAAAGGCGAGAAGGATGAGGTCGATTGCAAATGACATTCCACCACCTGTCGCATACAAAGCAAATTGTGTTCGTAGTCGCATGGAAAAAGTATAGCACTTTTAGCTGTTTCTTTGATATACTTATCGGATATGAAAGAAGAACCCACAAAGACTATACTTATTCATGATGATCAAGAAGATAATCTCGACAGCGAAGATGTTAAAAGTCTCAAGGAAACCCTAGGATCAATGGATGAAAAGCTCACAAAAAAAGCTTTGTTTATTGGTGGAGTACTTCGTGGAGCAGGAGTGATTGTTGGAGCAACAGGGCTTGTTATTATTGGAGGTTTTATTCTTCGGTATATCGGTGTGTTTCCAGGTCTTGATGGACTTGCTGAGATAATTTTGCAAGCCTTTGATAAAGCTCGTCTTGGTGGTTCATAGTTTTTATGATATTCTATCCTTAATATGAATTTCATAATGAAAAAAATGATGAAGTCGCAATTGAAGGGACTTCCTCAGCAACAACAGGATATGATTATCGGTGCGATTGAAACCAATCCAGATTTTTTTACTAAGATTGCAAAAGAAATCAAGACAAAAACAAAAGCAGGAATGGATCAGCAAACCGCCTCTATGCAAGTAATGCTTGCTCACAAAAACGAATTGCAGAAAATAATGATGCAAAACCAAAAGTAGCCCCCACTCTTAATCGACAAAGTATAAACACCCCCCCCGATATGATATAGAGCTTGGTACCATAAATATTTTCATTAATAACCTCAAAATATATATGCAAAAACTTTTAATCATCATCGCACTCCTTGTCCCAGTATTCTTACTACCGAACGTTACCTCTGCACACCAACCAAGAATCGCCACAGACAACCCAACTATTATCATATCTCCCGAAATCTCCAAAGCGTATTACGGGACTCTTAGTGGTGAACCTGCTCTCTATACCATCACCTCAGACAAAGCATTTGCGCTCTATGTCGGCGTGCTTGTGCCTGATATCGCTGATCAAAAGAAAGATGTCTCGGCGGTGATTCTCAAAGATGGAGAACAAGTCGCCCTTTTGGACAGTGCGGGTTTTGAATGGAAGAAATTCTTTGAACCATTTGGTCGTGACACGTATTGGCAGGGTCCAGAATATAAAGCACAGGCAGAGGCGGGCACGTACGAGATTCGCGTGACGAGTGCTCAAAACGACAGCAAGTACTCACTCGCCGTCGGCGAGATAGAAGCATTTGATTTCAAAGAAACCGTAAACGCGCTCACTCTCATCCCGCAACTCAAAAAAGACTTCTTTAATAAATCTCCAATAGATTTCATCCTCTCACCATTTGGTTGGGGACTGATTGTCATTATGTTTGTACTGGCGTTTATATTTGGGTTTATCTATCGCACACTCCTGAAAAAGATTGCACGAAACACAAAGCGCGGTACAAGTAAAAATATCAACAAAAAAGGGAGAACGATACGCGTAGTTGCCGGTGTGGCACTGCTCCTTATCGCTATCACTACTTCGTGGAGCCCGTGGCTACTTTTCTTCTCGGGCTTTGCTTTCTTTGAAGCGATATTTTCTTGGTGCGGATTATATGCAGCACTAGGCAAGAACACCTGTTCGACCGAGTAGTATTAAAGGCGTCAGGCACCTTTATGTATCTTTTTTCGTTACGATAATATAAACCCCTTCCAGAAAATATAACTTATGTTCCGTTTGAGTTTAGGATTGAGCTAGTAACTAAATAGAAGGGTAGAAAAGACTCTGGGAGACAACTTCTGAGGTCTTTTTGTTTGTCGCTCGTATATATTTCTAGTATAATATTTTTATGAGAAATCAATCTAACAATTTCTATTTTGAAAAATAGTAAATAGATATGGAGGAATTTAAAGAACCAGAAAAAAATATTAAAAATGAAGTAAATCTTGAATCTTCACTATTAAACAAAAAGAAAGAATTTTCTGATTTAATGATTGAACTACGTTTTGATACTGCTCTTATATTAAAAGAAGAATTCAATCTTCCTGATGAAATACTCTTTTTACCAGAGGTTCAAGAAGCTGCTGAAAAAATATTTTCAGAAAAAATTAGTTGGGGCATGAAGAGTGTTTTTAATGACGGAATAGGATTAATAAAAACTTTTTCGTTTTCTGAGGAGACTGTTCAAAAATTAGCATTGAAAGTATTTGTAGAAGAAGTTACTTCAAAGTACGGGGTCAGACAATCTAGTAAAATAAAAGAGGTCTTTAATCTATCCGATGAACTCATATCTTCTCACGAAGCTCAAAATATGGCATTTGATGTATTTAAAAAAAGAATTCAAAGTACCATAGGATCGTTAGAAGATTTAGTAAAACAAGCATTAACAGTAAAAGAAAAATTCAACCTTCCTGATGAAATGATTCAGAAAGTGGTGATCAAATTTTTTACTAAAAGACTTTCTTCAGGTACTAGTCTTTATTCTATACTTAAAATTAAAGAAAAATTCAATCTTCCAGATGAAATACTCTTTTTAACAGAGGTTCAAGAAGCTGCTTCTGAATTACTCGTAAAAACACTTTCAGGTGATTATTATGATGCATATGAAGAAGCTTTTAAAGTTATAGAGACCTTTAACCTCTCTGAGGAACATCTTGAATCTTCCAGAGTCCAAAAAGCTGCACAAAAAGCAGTTTTAAATTCTGTTAAGAAAAGCAGATGGCACTCACTTGATTTTATAGAAAAGTTTAGGTTGTCTGATGAACTTATATCATTAGATGAAATCCAGGTGGCTGCAAGAAAATACTTAGTCGATAATCTTATTCGTTCGAATAACGATGAGTACTTGGAGATTGCACTCAAAATAAAAGATGTATTTCAAATTTCAGCCGAATCACTTTCTTCACCTGAAGTTCAGGACGCTGTTCAAAATTTGTTTGTTGCAAAAGTCTCATCACGTAATATTAAAAATGCCTTCGAGATAAAGGATCAATTTAATTTGTCTGATAATTTTCTGTCTTCTTTGGAAGTAAAAGAAGCCATTAAAAACCCTATACAACATATTATTTTTCACAAAGGACCTGATGAAATGCTTGAATTTAGAAAAAAGTTTACTGTCGATGGAGATTTTATAGAAAAAAATATTATGGATGTTTTTACTCAGGAAATTTCAAGTGGAAATTTTAAGAAGGCTTTTGAAGTGAAGAAAAAATTTAGCCTATCAGATGAAGTGCTATTTTTGCCAAATGTTCTTGATGGCGTTAAAAAAGCACTGATAGGTAAACTGTCAGGACATCAACTAGAGGAAGCTGTTACAATGATAAAAAAGTTTAAAATTTCAATCGAAGATTTGTACCCATTATTATCAAACGATCAAAAAGGAAGATTGGAAATGATTGAAAATCTAGTTCCAGGATTTACGCAAAAAGCAATTTCTTCAGGAGATATGTTCGTGTCAGTGTTATCTCTTAGTTTTGAAAATGTTCAATTACTTATAAATAATCCAACCCTTCTTCATAGATTCACCGAAAACCCATCAATGGCCTTTAAGCTTTTATTGAAGTATCCGGAGTTTAATGAGTCTTCAAAAGAAAATATTAATTTTTTGCTTGAAGCAAAACAAAAAATACTTGAGCATAATCCTGATATAGATTCAAACTCTCACGAATTCCGTCTCATGATGCAAGAACAACTCAAACAATACAAACGAAACTTCGATATGATTAATCAAATGGGTGAAGAAGGAGTTAATACTGACCAGTGGCTTAACTATTCAGAAGAAACCCTGTTTGAATTGGGTGGAGAAGAGGCATCATATGCAGAACTCATCAAGCTTCCTTCAGAGCGTATTTCTCAAACACTTAAAAAACATGGAGAGGTAATTGAGCATGCACTTTCGATGCACAAAAAAGTACTCCTCACAAAAGAAGTTTCACTTATTGATGCTTTAGAAATCGAGGAGAAAATTACACAGATGCAAAAACTTGCAGACGAGGCCGAGCAATCAGGAAACACAAATAAGGCTCAAGGAATTCAAAAAGGTATTGATGGACTCCGAAAACAAATAGAAAAAGGGAAAAAGATCCCTGCATGGCTCAAAATTATGAGTGATGTAGATATGATTAAAAAACTATTTGAGAGGGCTTCTATGATTAATACTGAAATTTCAGTGTTTGACGAAGAGAATCAGACACTTGCAAAAGAGAATTCTAAAATAAATCAAAAGAAAATGTTTGAGAATAAACAAAAAATAAAAGATAAGTCGATTGAATTTGTATCTCACTTAAAAACAACAGAAATACGTATGGAGTCACTCTATACTTCAATTGAGAACAATCTTTCTCAAACACTCGGAAAAGAACAGTCAAAATCTATACTTGATGAACTCTCGGATCGTCTTGCAGAAGAACGAGAGCATTTTACTTCCGACAAAAGTACGCTCGAAAGTGTAATTAAGCTTAACGAGTCTGAAGATGATGTAAAAGGTTCATTACTTAAAATCAAAGTATGGGATCGAAATCCTGACATAGATCTCTATATGGGAAATTATTCAGATTGCTGTGTACGTATAGATAGTGAGTATCATGGTTCAGAATCTCCAATCTCGGATTACATTACTGACCTTGGTATTCAGATTGTGGCTGCATATGACGAGAAGACAGGGAAGCCATTTGCAGCTGCATGGTGTTTTATAGGTGAAGACAGAAATGGAAACAAAGCATTTGTTGTTGATAATATTGAGGCAATGGGTCCATGTATGCGATATAAGGATGATATTCAAAATAGAATGAAGAAATATATTGAACAATATGCAAAACAATCAGGCCTGGAAGTTATTTCTCAAGGACCACACCATAATGATCTTGTTGTTACACAGAATCTTGAAGAAAAATATACGAAACTTGCAGGATACAATAATACACGTGGATATTACTTGGAAGCTGAGCCTGAAGACTACGAAGATGAAGAAAATGAGGAGGGTGAAAATCATCCAGAAGAGCAAAGATTGATTGATCAGTACTCAAGAACTCAAGAAAATATCGTGAGCTTGGAAGAAGCTTTGAATCGAGCAACTCAAAATTAAGCATATCTACTCGACATATTCCCACTTTCTGCTAAAATCACAGGATGAGTTTATCCATCGGAATCGTCGGTCTCCCCAATGTTGGTAAATCAACACTTTTTAACGCATTGACTCGCAAATCTGTTCCTGCGGAAAATTATCCATTTTGCACTATCGATCCATCAGTTGGTGTCGTTCCTGTGCCCGACGAGCGACTTCACAAGCTTCGAGATTTCTCAAAATCAGTCAATGCGATTCCTGCAGCTGTTGAGTTTACCGATATTGCAGGACTTGTTAAAGGAGCATCCGAGGGTGAAGGTCTCGGAAACCAATTTCTCTCACATATTCGTGAAGTTGATGCTATTGCACAAATGGTACGCATCTTTGATGACTCAAATATCATCCATGTTGAAGGACGAATCGATCCACTCGGTGATATTGAAATTATCAACCTGGAACTCATCCTCGCAGATCAGCAAACTGTCACCAAACGAAACGGAGCTATCGAAAAAGATGCAAAGCGAGGCGACAAAGAAGCTGTTGCTCTCAAAGCGGTGCTCGACAGGATTATTCCAACTCTCGCAGCTGGAAAGCTTGTTTCATCGCTCGAATTCGACGAAGATGAAAAAAAGCAGGTAAAAACGCTCAATCTTTTGACCTCAAAGCCCTTCATGTACATTTTAAATAAAAAAGCAGGTGCTCCAAACCTTGATGTTCTCAAAGATGAGCGATGGGAAGCACTCATGAATTTCTTTAAAGAAAATAATGCAATCTACACAATCGTAGACGCACAAATCGAAGGAGAGCTTAATGAGCTCGACGGAGAAGACCGTGAAATGTTCAAAGAAGAACTCGGAGCGCATGACGACGGAACAGACGAGCTCATCAAAAAAGGCTATGAGCTACTAGACCTCATCACATATTTTACAACAGGAGAAAAAGAAACTCGCGCATGGACCGTTTTGCGAAATAGCACAGCGCCACAAGCAGGTCGTGCCATCCACTCGGATTTCGAACAAAAGTTCATCAAAGCCGATATTGTTTTCTGGGAAGACCTCCTCGCATCAGGCTCATACGGAGCAGCTCGCGAAAAAGGAAAGGTTCGCACAGAAGGGAAGGAATATATCGTAAAAGACGGCGATGTGATCGAGTTCAAGGTCTAAATCTACCTACGCCTTTGTTTTCTCGTGATATACTACCCACATGAACATAGAAACCACACATGCAACTGCAAAGGATTTTTTTCTGTATGCTGGTTGGATAATCACATTATACGCAAGTATTATTAGTTTACTTACTCTTGTTTTCAGTTGTATTAATCTTCTATATCCGCCTCTCTCCTTCAGTCCTTCATTTGAAAACTCAGGCATCGTTACTGCAATCTCAGTGCTCATCGTCATGTTTCCGGCATTCATTATTCTTTCAAAGATTATCTACAAAGATATCGACAACAATAAAGTCAAAAAAGATATTTGGATTCGTCGTTGGTCACTCTATCTCACAATATTTGCGCTCGGACTCACATTAGCAGTGACTGTCATCACGCTCATCAACGCATTTCTAAATGGAGATTTCGTTGCTAAATTTGCACTCAAAGTCGCTGCAACACTTCTCGTCGCGGGTGGTTCTATCATTTTCTACATTCAAGACAGTAAGGGGGTTTTCATCGGAAAAAAGAAAGTCAGAAATATTATTTCAATCATTGTTTCGGTCCTTGTTGCACTCGCTGTTATAGGTGGAGTAATTATTGTTGGAACTCCAGGAGAGAGACGAGCACAAGAATTCGACAATCAAAGAGTCAGCGATCTGTCGTCTATCCAATCGAGTGTGCTTGAATACTGGCGTACGCAAGAAAAACTACCGGCTGACATGGCAGAACTAAAAGATCCACTCTCATATTTTGTTGAACCACTTGATCCTCAAACAGGGATGCAATATCAATACACTGCAATAGGAGAATATTCATTTGAATTGTGTGCAGAATTTGAAACAAAAGCAATGTCGCAAAATCAAGATGAGTTCACTACAGGAAGATATTCTTCAGCACCAACCTATAAATATGATCTAATCAACAGTGACTGGCAACACAGCGTAGGAAAGCATTGCTTCGAGCGAACCATTGACCCAAAACGTTTTCCGACATACGATAACTAACACAAGTGCAATCTTGCGTACAGATACTATCTAGAAAATGAACGACTACAATCATAAAGACATAGAGCTTGCATGGCAAGAAAGGTGGCAAATGACACCAAAGAAAACCCTCGCACCTGATGCGGGGAATTCATACATTCTTGTTGAGTTCCCATATCCGTCTGGAAATCTCCATGTGGGGCACTGGTATGCTTTTGCGGTGACTGATATGCTCGCACGATTTCACTCTCTTCAAGGAAAGAATGTTCTTTTTCCAATTGGTTTTGACTCATTTGGACTTCCTGCAGAAAATGCTGCTATTCAAAGAGGTCTCAATCCAAAAGAATGGACCTATTCAAACATTGCATATATGGAAAAACAACTCAAAAGCATGGGTACGCTGTTTGATTGGGACAGAAAAGTAGTAACAAGCGATTCAGAATACTATAGATGGACGCAATGGCTTTTTTTGCAATTCCTACAAAAGGGAATAGTGCATCACGAAGAAGGTCATGTGAATTGGTGTCCATCATGCAAGACCATTCTTGCAAATGAGCAACTCGAAGCAGGGCTTTGTGAGCGATGTGGTTCCGTAGTTGAACAAAAAGAAATGATGCAATGGAATTTTGCTATCACACAATATGCCGACAGACTCATTGATGACCTCGACGCGCTTGATTGGCCCGATCACATTAAAGAATCTCAAAAGAATTGGATTGGACGAAGTACAGGTGCTTTTTTTACTTTTAAGCTGAAAGCATCCGATGTAAAAAATGACACAAAAAATTCTGATATAGAAATGAAAGTTTTCACAACTCGTCCAGACACACTGTTCGGTGTGACATATGTTGTGCTTGCGCCAGAACATCCTCTTGTAAAACAGATGCTCGCTGCAGATACTTTAGAAAATAAAGACGAAATCCTCAAGTATCAAAAAGAAGCAAATAGAAAAACAGATCTCGAACGACAATCTTCAAAAGAAAAAACTGGAGTGTGCCTCAAGGGAGTTTTTGCAATTCATCCAGCATCTGGAGATGAGGTTCCAGTATATATTGCTGATTATGTGCTTGCACAGTACGGAACTGGAGCAGTTATGGCAGTACCTGCGCATGACGAGCGTGATTTTGAATTTGCGCAAGCTCAAAATCTTCCCATAAAGCATGTGGTTCGAGCCGTGCGAATCGACAAAAATAATCCTCACAAAGAAGGAGCTCCTATTGTTGTCCGAAATAATATTCATGCAATCGTTTACAACCCAAAAGATGATACATATCTTTGTCTTGATTGGTTAAAACATCCATGGCAAACATTTGTAGTGGGAGGTGTTGAGGAAGGTGAAGATGCTATTGAAGGTGCAAAAAGGGAAGTCCTCGAGGAAGCAGGGTATAAGAATATAAAATTTATGAAAGAACTTCGACACTCAGTTGAATCTTATTATTATGCTGCCCACAAAAATGAAAATAGAATTTCTTATACAACACCACTACTTTTTGAATTAATAGACGATGAAAAAGAACCGTTAGACGAAACGGAAAGTTCAGAACACAAGCACTTCTGGATGTCATTCGCTGATATAAAGAAAAAAGGTCTCACGTGCGCTGAGTTAGATTTGTGGATTGATGCGCTTGAGGGAGGAGCTGATGTTATTACTGAAAAAGGAAAGCTTATTAACTCATCTGATGAATTTGACAGTCTTACTTCAGAAGAGGCAATGACTGCAATCACTGAAAAATATGGTGAAGTCGCTACAACTTACAAACTGCAAGACTGGTCAGTATCTCGCCAGCGATATTGGGGATGTCCAATTCCAATTATTCACTGTGAACAGTGCGGAGCTGTTCCGGTTCCTGAGGATCAGCTTCCAGTAGAGCTTCCTGAGATGAAAAAGATTCTTATGCGAGAGGATGGAAAATCGCCACTTGCACACAATGATGAATGGGTGAATGTTGCGTGTCCGCAATGTGATGCTCCTGCGCGTCGTGAAACTGATACGCTTGATACTTTCGTTGATTCGAGTTGGTATTATGTTCGCTATACTGACGCTCAAAACGAAAAAGAAATTGCTTCGCAAGATGCAATAAAAAAATGGCTTCCTGTTGATTTCTATTCAGGTGGATCTGAACACACCACGCGCCACCTTCTCTACGCTCGCTTTGTATACAAAGTCATGGCAGATTTAGGAATAGTTTCTGGAAACGAGCCGTTTTTAAAAAGAAATAACAGAGGTCTCATTCTCGGACCAGATGGAAATAAAATGAGTAAGTCAAAAGGTAATGTAATTGATCCAGATGATGTTGTTGAGCGAGTCGGGTCGGATAGTCTGCGACTCTATCTTGCCTTTATGGGGCCGTACGGTGAGGCTGGTTCATATCCATGGGATCCAAACGGGGTTGTGGGTATGCGACGCTTTCTTGAGCGCGTATGGCGACTCAAAGCCAAGGCGGTGACTGAAGATTATCCAGAAGCTGTAGCAATGCTTCATAAGACAATCAAGCAAGTAACGGCTGATACTGAGCGTCTCAAGTTCAACACAGCAATTGCGGCCATGATGACGCTCCTTAATTATCTTGAAAAAAATACTTGTCCACATCATGTGTACGAGAGTCTCTTGGTAATGCTTTCAGCTTTTGCACCACACATATCGGAGGAGCTGTGGATGCGGTCAGGAAAGAGCACTTCGATCTTTATTGAAGACTGGCCGAAGTTTGACGAAAGTCTCATTGAGTCAGATATGCTCACGTTGGCGATTCAAATAAATGGAAAAGTTCGACACTTGATTACTGTTTCAAAAAATGTTCGAGAGGATGAGCTTCAGAATCTCATCACAGATACACCTGATGTGAAAAAATGGATAGGAGATCATGCCATCAAACGCTTTATCTATATCCCTGGAAAGATTGTCAATATTGTGGTCTAGTTACACACGTCCTCAGGCTGCAAAAGCTTGACACATCTTGATTGATGATATAATATAATACCAACATTCATTTGCATTTTTATTGTATTAGCGTTATTTATTCAATCAAGCATGACAACAAAACTTTCACTTAGTTTCAATCCAAAGCAAGTCGCGAAGCGACTTCTTAAAACCGTTCCTGACCGCGCTCAAGATATTCTTTCAAAGCGATATGGTCTCGGAGACAATACAGAGCGGATGACCCTCGAAGCAATTGGACAACTGTACAGTATTACTCGTGAGCGGGTTCGTCAGATAGAGGATTATTCACTTAAGAATATTCGAAAATCAGACGTCTACGAAAAAGAATTTGCAATATTCAACGAGATTGATACCCTTATTAAAACCATGGGCCTATTGGTCTCAGAAGAAGCACTCCTTGGTGCTTTCACAAAAACTGAAGCAAATAAAAACTTTTTGCACTTCCTTCTCGTCGTCGGTAATGATTTTGAAAAACATAAAGAAAATGAAAACTTTACCCATCGATGGAGCATTGATCCATTGCTTGCAAATACAATTCATGAAGGACTTAAAAACCTTTACAAGTCTCTTTCGAACGAAGATCTTCTTTCTGAAGAAGAAATTGTAAAACAGTTTATTGCACATCTCGATGATATTGCCGAAGAATATAAAGAAGAAGAAATCATTAAGCGATGGTTAACTCTCTCTAAAAAAATCGACAAAAACCCGCTAGGTGAGTGGGGGCGAGCAGATTCTCCAAATGTGAGCGTCAAAGGGATGCGAGATTACGCTTTTCTCGTAATTCGACGACACGGCTCACCAATTCACTTTAGAGAAGTAGCTGAGCAGATTGAAAAACTTTTTAATAAGAAGGCTCATATTGCAACAACGCACAATGAACTCATCAAAGATAAGCGCTTTGTTCTTGTTGGAAGGGGACTCTACGCTCTCTCTGAGTGGGGATACCTTAGTGGTGTTGTAAAAGATGTTATTGGTGAGATTCTTGAAAAAGAAGGGCCACTTACAAAAGATGAAATTATAGATAGAGTTCTTAAGGAGCGATATGTAAAAGAAAACACTATTGTAGTAAATCTACAGAATCCCGCCAACTTTTCTAAGGATACAAAAGGACGATATTCTTTGGTAAAGTAGTTTCTCACAGTGTATATATGTGGATAAGCAAAGGGCGCCCGTAGGGCGCCCTTTGCTATGGAGTATGCTATATGCTTGGCATTACACCAAAAAGCATACTCTCGATTTGTTTGAATAATGTTCTTCCAAAAATGATTGTATCATACTATAATAGAAGGCATGGATTCATTTAATATTCTCATAACAACTGTCGGGGAAATTCTCCTCTACCTCGTGCCGGTTGTACTTCCGATTGCTCTCCTTGCAATTTTGTGGAATTATTGGAAGGTGTATATACGAAATGTATTCTTTGCTTCTCAGGAATATTCGCTCTTGCAAATTAAGCTTCCAAAAACAATTGATAAAACTCCGCAAGCGATGGAACTCTTCATGCTGTCTTTATTTCAAACAGGAGGAGAGGCTACGTGGATTGACCGATGGTGGAATGGAAAAACGCGACCCTGGTTCTCACTCGAAATAACTTCTGATGGAGGAAGTGTGCATTTTTATATTTGGACACGCAAGTCTTCAGCCGGGTACATAGAATCACAGCTCTACGCTCAATATCCTTCAATTGAAATTGCACACGTAGAGGATTACACACGAGATATCAACTTGGGGTCTGGAGAGTTTGATGTTTGGGGCTGCGAATTTGGTCTTACTGCACCAGATCCGTTTCCAATTAAAACCTATGTTGCATACGGTTTAGATAAAGACCAGGATGTTGAAAAAAGAATTGACCCAATTAGTCAGACACTCGAGTTTCTTTCATCGGTCACACCTGGTAACCGTATTTGGATACAGATTCTTGTTAGAGCACATAAAAAAGAAGACCCAAAGCCTGGAACTTGGTTCGATAAAACTGATAAGTGGAAAGATGACGCAAAAGTTGAAATCAAAAAAATAAAAGAAGAAGCTACTACCAAAGATGATGAAGGTAAGAAAAGCCTTATGCAACTCACTGATGGTCAAAAAGAAACCATTCTTGCAATAGAAAAAAGCATAGCAAAATATCCGTTTGATGTAGGTATTCGAGGGTTATATGTCTTTGAGAAGGATGGTTTTGACGGAGCAAACATTGGTGGGATGGTAGGATCATTTAAGCAATACAGTGACCCAAGTCTCAATGGATTTAAGCCTGCACGAACAACATCGTTCGATTACTCTTGGCAAGATTTTACAGGAAGTAGGCTCAAGCGTGCGAAACAAAAAATATTTGAAGCATACGTCGAAAGAGGCTATTTTTATGAACCTTTCAAGAAGCCTCATTTCATTCTTAACACAGAAGAGTTAGCAACAATATTTCACTTCCCAGCATCTGTCGCAGAGAGTGCATCGCTTGAGAGAGTAGATTCACGCAAGGGGGAGGCGCCGGCAAACTTACCTATCTAGTATAAAATATAAACATGGAACGATACCAAATTATAATCAGAAAGAAACAAATAATATACTACACTGTTGCTGTAGTGTTTTTTGCTTGTATCGCCTATGCATTATCACTTAATTCTCCTAACACAAGTATTAACTACCCGCATACATTCAGAATAGAGCGAGGTGAGACACTCTCTGCAATATCGCAACGCTTACGGGACGAGCAGCTCATAACATCCAGATCTTTTTTTAATATTCAGGCTCTTGTGCGAGGTCAAAGCAATTCTCTTAAGTCAGGCGTGTATATTTTTAAAACAGCACCAAGCACAACTCAGATAATTAGTCGATTCGCCGAAGCAAGTTACGGTATAGAGACGGTGCAAGTAACTTTTCCTGAAGGGTCTACCCGTGAAGAGATTGCAAAGATTGCTTCAGGTTCACTTCCATCGTTCGACGTAAATGCTTTTCTCCTAGAAACCCGAGAAGGATATCTGTTTCCTGACACATATAGATTCTTTGAAACTGCCTCTGCCCAGGACGTACGAATGGAGTTGGAAAAAGTCTTTGTAGAAAAAATAGAATCGATTGATAGGGATATAGCACTTTCTGGACGAACAAAAGAAGAAATAGTTACCATGGCTTCAATTATTGAAAAAGAGGCAAACACTCCTGAGTCACGAAGAATAGTTTCTGATATTTTATGGAGAAGGATTGATATCGGCATGCTCTTGCAAGTCGATGCAACTTTTGTATATTCAATAGGTAAGGGAACATTTGATTTGACGGTGGATGACTTGAAAACTGATGCTCCATATAATACATACGTGCGATTGGGACTTCCTCCAACACCAATCAGTAATCCAGGTTTCGATGCAATTGAGTCAGCACTACGACCCAACGAAACAAACTATCTCTATTTTTTGACAGGTGCTGATGGTGTAATGTACTATGCAGAGACTTTCGAGGGACATAAAGAAAATAGAAGAAAGTACTTAAACTAGTGTATGTACAATTTTTTACTCAAGCAATATTATTTAAGAAAAATATCAAAGGGAAATAATCAGAAAGTTGCAGTAGGAATGTCTGGAGGAGTTGACTCGTCTGTTGCTGCTGCAATACTTAAGGATCGTGGCTATGATGTAACTGGGGTATTTATTAAGGTGTGGCAACCTGATTTTTTGGCATGTTCATGGAAAGAGGATAGGCGAGATGCGATGCGAGTTTGTAGTCAGCTCAATATACCCTTTAAAACAATTAATCTCGAAGATGTCTACAAGGAAAAGGTTGTTGAATATATGGTTAATGAATATAAAGAGGGAAGAACGCCTAATCCTGATGTGATGTGTAATACTTTTGTAAAATTCGGAGCTTTTTACGAATGGGCAATACAAAATAATTTTGAATATGTAGCGACTGGGCATTATGCGCGAACGAATTTTGATAATGAAACAAAACTATACAACTTGCTGAAGGGGGTGGATAACTCAAAAGATCAAAGCTATTTTATTTGGCAGATACAACATGAAAAATTAGCAAATGTTCTATTTCCAATTGGTACGATTGTCAAAAAACATGTTCGCTCAATTGCACATGCGTACAAGCTTATTACTGCGTCAAAAAAAGATTCACAGGGTCTTTGTTTTCTAGGACATGTAGATATTGGTGATTTTTTATCACACTTTATCGTACTCAATAAAGGACATGTAAAAGACATGCAAGGAAATATTATTGGACATCACAGAGGCGTAGCGCTCTACACGATAGGTCAACGCCATGGCTACGCAGTAGAGACGAAAGGAGATAATAAGTCAGTATTATATGTTGTAAAAAAAGATATTAAAAACAATATCCTGATAGTTTCTGAAAACCCTATTGCTCAAATAATTGATAAGAGACATGTCCCACTAAGGAATGTATACTTGAGGGCAACCGGAAGCATGAAGACAAAAAGAGACAATGTTTATAGTGCCCAGATACGCTATCACGGAAAAGAGTATTCTGTGCAAGTATCGCACAAAAATAAAAAATACTACGTAGCCTTCCACGATAGTCCTGACGCACTTGCTGTTGGACAATCTATAGTTTTATTTCAAGATGATGTGTGTGTTGGCGGAGGAATAATAGATGAACCTGTGATAAAATAAAAGTATTAATCACTTTATCTTATCTTATGCCGCTATTGAAAAAACTATTTGTCCTACTTGCCGCTATCATATTAATTGGTCTGGTAAGCCTTCTAATAAGAAGTATTCTTTCTACTGATGAATCATTAGGTGATTCTACTGACACCGAAACAAGTAGTCTTCTTGTTGAAAAAATAACCATTCAGGAAAAGTACGAGAAAGGAGGCCTCACTATTTTTGGGTCTGTAGTAACTAATAATCCTTGTGATGGACTTGTTATTTCAAGTGAAAAGATTGTTGATAATACATACGAGGTATTTATTGAAACGCAAGAGAATGATGGGCCATTGTGCGATGATTTAATTACAGATCAATTATTTGAATATACACTACAAGCACCAGAAGATTCGGTGCTTGTAGGTTTTTTTAATGGTAATCCGATTGAATTTAACAGGATTAAGTTAGGTGAGGGGCAAGAATTCTCAAATCCAATTGATTATACAAAAGGCTAATATGTCAGACATTCTTATTATTAAATCTAATGGAGAGCGAGAGCTTTTCGATGAGACAAAACTAAAAGCTTCATTAGCCAAGACTAATGCTTCATCTTTTCTCGTTGAGGATATTCTAAAGGTTGTGAGAAAAAAAATACGCAATGGCATGAGAACTACTCAAATTTACATGATGGCTTTTAAGATGCTTCGTAAAAAAAGCGGACGAAGTGCATACAGGTACTCAATTAAAAGATCTCTTCTCTCTTTAGGTCCGACAGGTTTCCCTTTCGAAAAATTTCTTGGAAGTATTCTGGAAAAAAAGGGGTACCATGTAGAAATAGGAAAAATTATTCCTGGAGAGTGTATTGATCATGAGGTTGATATTATTGCTTACAATAAATATGACCTTATAATTGCAGAAGTAAAATTTCACAACAATTTATCGACAAAAACTGATACAAAAGTTGGGTTATATGTAAAGGCACGCTTCAATGATCTCAAAAGAACTATCTTTGAATATGAAGATGCCCCATCAACAATGACAAAGGGAATGATTATTACTAATACAAAATTTACACATAATGTAATTAAATATGCTAAATGTTGCGGTATGGAAATGATTAGTTGGAATTATCCGCAGTATGGAAATCTTTACGATATGATTGAAGAAACAAATCTGCACCCCTTAACATGTTTAGTTGAATTGCCAAAAGCGCATAAGAAAATTCTCGTTGACAGAGGAATAATTACTTGTAAAAGCCTTGAACAAGATAGGAAGATCCTTGACTCATTGTCACTTTCTACAAAAAAGAAAAAACTAATTCTTGAAGAGATTAAAGATGTCTGCCACTAATACACAAAAAACACAGCTCTTATTTCACATACGAAGTGGAAGTATTTTTGTAACATACACAAATGGTGAGTTACGCTTTACTGAAAATAAGTTTATGCGGATGGGACGAGTTTCAAGTACGAGAGAATATATTAATGAAATGCAAACAACACTAGATGAGCTTGCTAATACGGTTGTGATGCATATTTCCAAGGAAAGTCTTGATATGCCCAGGTCTATCGGGATTGTGTACACAAGTCCTTGGATAATGACGCAAATAAAAAATTTCCATAAAGAGTACTCATTTCCGCATTCACACACAGCCTTTTCAGAGGAAATTCTCGAAGGCGAAGATCTTAACAAAACGATTTTTTCTTTTAAGGAAGAGGGGATATTTCTCTGCGATACATCAATCCTCGGAGTATATATGAATGGGTACGCGGTCGGAACGGCACCTAAGGATGACTTATTGTGCACTAAGTTTGATGCGGCATATGCGGTGGCAACTGTTGATTCGCATATTCATACTGCAGTTGAGAATTGCCTCAAAAAACATCTTTCAAATAGAGAATTTCCACATATTCCACTAGTGACATGGCTGCAAGCAGAGCTTGCAGCCAGTAAACCTCATTATACAGGCGTGATTTGTTACATTGGGTGTGAACTCTCCGAGGCGTGTATTGTTATTGATGGAATAATTAGGCAGCAAGTCGATATTAGAACAGGAACTCATTCGTTGCTTACTAATCCATACCTACAAATGACTATAGATTTCAACACTTTTATGAGTGTGTACGATGAAGCTTTGGAAAAAACCGAACCTTATAAAAAAAATAAGGTTCTTGTTGTATCAGAGGACCCGTCCCTCTCTTTATTTTTCCTAGAAAATTTCATAAGGATGGGATTTAAAGCATCAGAATTGAGAATAGACTAAAAATATTCAACAATCTTGATTTATCACTTGCGATGATTTTTATTAGTCCGTATAATGGCAATATGGATAAAAATTTTTTAAAGGATACTATACCTTCAACGCACAATCACAAGAAATCTATTAGAAACATTCCGCTCTCTGAAAATGCAACACGCAAAGTGGAGCGGGCAAACGAATCTGCATCAAACAGAATTTCACCAAAAAGAACTATAAAACGAAACAGAAAAATGTCATACGGAACCCCTTGGAAAAAAATAATGTTGTCAGTGGCTATTATTGCAATTATTGGATACTTTGGCTTTAGCTTTGTGAATGCAAAAACAACATTAACATTGACACCGCAAACATCACTTCGATCGATTGATCTTGCATATGCAATTTATAACTCAGAGGTTGGTGCACTAGAAGGTGGACTACCGAGCACTTCTGAAGAAAGTGACGATAGTGAAGGTTCCGAAGAAAATTCTGTAACACTAGACACAACTCAAATCTCAATTCCTTTTACTACAAAAGACATATCAGTCACTCAAAGTAAAAATATCCCAGCAAGTGGGGAAGAGTCTGTCGAAGATAAGGCGATTGGAACCATTACCATATACAATGAGTATAGTGAAGATCCTCAACAACTTATTACCAACACTCGATTCGAGTCACCTGATGGAAAAGTATATCGAATCCAAAAAGCAATTATTATTCCGGGAATGACAAAGGGTTCTAATGGAGTAACAGTACCGGGGACAATTACTGTTGAGGTTATTGCTGATCAAGCTGGGCAAAATTCTAATCAAGACCAGGCTGGAATTTCATTTACAGTTCCTGGTCTTCAAAACACACCTCAATACGAAGCTACATACGCAAAATCAACAACTCCTATTACTGGTGGTTTTTCTGGAGTTCGTAAAGTAGTAAGCGCTCAGGATGAAGAAGATACTCGAGAGGAGCTACGTGCTGACTTAGAACGTTCTATTGCAGTAGCCGTCACAGCAGAGGCAAATAATGATATATTCGTAACGTACAATCCTGAGTTTATTACATATAGTTCACTTAATGATACTGTTGAAGGTGACTCTGTCATTATCTCTGAAAAAGCTACTGTTTCTGGAATTATATTCGAAATGACAACCCTTAATAATGCGATTGCTTCTGACGCACTAGGGAACGGTTCTGATGAAAACCTTGTACTGGAAAATATTTCTGAGCTTAGAATTAACCTTGAAGATGCCTCAAACTTTAATCCAGACAGTGGTCAATCAGGAGTCGTGCGCTTTTCAGGGGATGCACGATTTGTAGGAAATATTAATTTCGATCAAGTTAAGGGAGATGTTATGGGAATGTCTAAATCAGAGCTCAAGTCATTTCTTGAGAAAGCGGAGGGGGTAAAACGGGCTCGCATTGCAATCTCTCCTTTCTGGAAGCAAAGTGTTTCTGAAAATACGGAAAAAATTGATATAATTATCATTCCAGACGCCTCAGAATAAATATAAGAGTAGGTTTATTTGACGAAAGGTGATTTTCTGGTAAGATTGTGAGCGTGTCAAACAATCAAGAAGAAACTACAAAAGGAGTAGTAGTTGAAGCGCTACCCAATACGCAATTCAAAGTCCAACTTGAAGACGGAACAGAAACGCTCTCTTTCCTTGCAGGAAAGATGAGGTTGCATCGTATCCGAGTTCTTGTGGGTGATAAGGTAGAGATGCATATCGACCCCTATGGAGGAAAAGCGCGTATATTCAAACGATTGTAAGTTAGTTAAAGAAACATTATATTATTATGAAAATTAAATCTTCACTGAAAGTAGAAAAAGCCGGTGATCAACTTGTACGACGAAAAGGGAAACTGCGTCGAATTAACAAGTTGAATCCACGACGTAAAGCTCGACAAGGGTAATTCTTTACATTTTATTGAATATCTGATATCCTACCGTAACACTTTTTAAATTATGAGAATAGCAGGAATAACATTACCAGACAGTAAACGAATGGAGATAGCTCTAACAACTATTTATGGTGTTGGGCGACCTCGAGCAAAGAAGATTCTTGATGAAGCCAAGGTTGATCATGGTACAAAACCAAAAGACCTTACACCTGATCAAGAGAATCAAATTCGTGTACTCGTAGAAGGTTTTCAAATCGAAGGAGATCTAAAGCGATCTATATCTTCAAACATCAAACGACTGAAAGACATTCAAGCGTACCGAGGTTCTCGTCACACAAAGCACTTGCCAACACGCGGACAACGTTCAAAAACTAACTCTCGAACTGTGCGAGGAAACGTACGAAGGACAATGAGCTCTGGACGACGTTCAGTAGATAAAAAATAGTATATGGGAAAAAAACGAATTGTTTCAAAAGGATCATCTGACTCTATGAAGAAGTCAACAGGTGGCAAAAAAAGTACTAAAAAAAGAATTTCTTCTGGAGTTCTTCATGTTCAAGCTACATATAACAATACAATTGTTACACTTACTGATAATAAAGGTAATAAAGTAGCATCATCTTCAAGTGGTTCACTTGGATTCCGCGGCGCAAAGAAAGGAACACCCTTTGCAGCTGCAAAGATTGGTGAAGTACTCAGTGAGCGAGCTGAGCAAATGGGAATGCAAGAAGTTGCAGTTATTATTAGAGGGGTTGGATCTGGACGTGAGTCGGCTGTGCGAAGTTTTGTGAACAGTGGAATTACAATTTCTTCAATCAAAGACGCAACACCTGTTCCTCACAATGGTCCAAAACCACCTAAGCCTCGAAGAATCTAAACATATTATATCATTATGAAAATCGGTCCAAAGTATAAAATAGCACGGCGCCTAGGAGCAGCAGTATTTGAAAAAACTCAAACTGCAAAGTTCGCACTTTCTTTACAAAAGAAAGGACGAAACATGGGTCGCAGAAAACCACTTTCTGTTTATGGAACACAGCTTATTGAAAAGCAAAAAGTTCGATTTACATATGGATTATCTGAAAAACAATTTTCTAAATATGTTAAAAAAGCTGTTGAAGCCCAAGGAACAAACACAGCAGAAATGCTATATCAATCACTTGAAACTCGATTAGACTCAGTTGTGTTGCGTGCAGGATTTGCAAACTCTCGATCACTTGCAAGACAAATAGTTTCACATGGTCATATGAAGGTAAATGGTGTCCGAGTAAACGTTCCTTCGTATCGCGTACAAATTGGAGACGTTGTTACAGTCAAAGATTCAAGTACCGACAAGGTTCTATTCCAAGAACTCGAAAAAATGTCTGGAGACAGAACAATTCCAGCTTGGATAGAAGTTGATATTGCAAAAAAGATGATTACAATAAAGGCGCTTCCTCCTTATGACTCCAGAAATATCCCATTCGATCTCCTTACAGTAATTCAATTCTACAAGCGATAATAGCACTCTCTTGCCATTATCAGCACAATAATGTATAGTTGTGTTTATAAGGTTTTATTAAATAATGCAAAAAAGGTTAATTATGATGTCAGATCTACAAATCGCACTTCCGTCTAAACCACGAGTTGTCGACGAAAAAAAGTTTACAGGTATTTATGAAATCGATGGTCTTTACCCTGGGTACGGACATACACTCGGTAACTCTCTACGAAGAATTATTCTCTCATCTCTTCCGGGAGCTGCAATCACTCGAATTAAAATTGATGGCGTAAGTCATGAGTTTTCAGCTATTTCAGGTGTAAAAGAAGATGCAATTAACATTATTCTTAACCTGAGAAAGTTACGAATCCAACTTCTTACAGACGAGCCACAAACTATTGTTATTAAGAAGAAGGGTGCTCAAATCGTAACCGCGGGTAATATTGAAACTCCAGGACAAGTTGAAATTATCAACGGAGATTTGCATCTTTTCGAAATTACAGACAAATCAAAAGAAATCGTTATTGAAATGACTGTTGAACACGGTCTCGGCTTTCTTGCAAAAGAACTCGTACAAAAAGACAGAGTAGAGGTTGGAGAAATTACACTTGATGCAAACTTTACACCAATCAGACGAGTAAACTATGAAGTGGAGAATATGCGAGTAGGTGAAAGAACAGATTTTAATCGCCTTCGAATGTTTATTGAAACAGATGGAACAATTATGCCCAAAGAAGCTCTTGAACGATCAATCCAAATTATGATTGCTCAGCTCAAGTCTATTGTTGGATTTAAACAAGAAGTTGAACCTGTAGAAGAGGTTGTTGCTGAATCACCAGTAGAAGAAGTTGATGAAAAAGAAGTTGAAGACTTTCTTAAGACTAGGGTAGAAAACCTCGATCTTTCAACTCGAACAATTAATGCTCTTGAGAATGCAAATATACGAACAGCCGGCGGTCTCGCTCGAAAGAAACAGGACGATTTAAATGATATCGAGGGTCTTGGAGGCAAGGGAATCGAGGAGATTAAAGAACTCCTAGAGAACAATAATATCGTTCTAAAATAAAGACTTTACTTTTCCTAAAATTTTGCTATTCTAGTATTCACCTAACACCATGAACCATCACGATAAAAACAGAAAATTCGGACGAACCAGAAAAGTACGGAAAGGACTTATGAAGTCCCTTGCTTATTCTCTTATTCGCGACGAAGCAATTACAACTACTGAAGCAAAAGCAAAAGAGCTTCGACCAATGATTGAGAAACTTATTACGAAAGCAAAGAGAGGAACTCTTGCAGATCGTCGACTTATTGCTTCTCGAGTGGGACATGATACTTCTGCTGCGAAACTCATTCAGTTAATTGCTCCACAGTACTCTGAAAGAAACGGGGGGTATACTCGCATTATTAAGCTTCCTATTCGAAAAAACAGTGCTGCTAAAATGGCACTCATTGAATTTGTAAAATAAAATTATGATCACTATTGACGCAACAAATCAATCAATCGGACGAATAGCTTCTCAAGCTGCTCACTACCTTCTTGGAAAACACGAAGTTTCTTTTACTAAAAACAATATTGCTGATGTAAAGGTTACCATCACAAATGCTTCAAAGGCATCTATTACTGAAAAGAAAAAGAGTGAGAAGCAATACGCTCAATTTTCAGGATACCCTGGAGGTCTTCGTTTTGAAACACTCAATGATGTTATTGAAAAGAAAGGTATTGAAGAAGTGTACAAGCGAGCTGTTAAACGCATGCTTCCATCAAATAAACTTCGATCAGACACTCTTAAAAACCTAACTATTACCGCATAATTGTATGGCAACCACAGCGACCAAAAAAGAATATATCGAAGGAATTGGAAGACGTAAGACAGCAGTTGCTCGTGTACGAATCACTCCAGGCACCAAGACTACTTTTACTATAAATGACAAGGCTTTGGCTGTTTATTTTCCCACAAAAGAACTGCAAAGTATAGCAGAGGGCGCTTTTGAAATAAGTGAAGTTGAACAAAAGTTTGACGTATCTGCAAAAATTACCGGTGGAGGAGTTCATGCTCAAGCTGAATCGCTTCGACACGGTATCGCACGTGCTCTTAATAAGTTCGACCCTGAGCTCCGAGCGCTTCTCAAGAAAGCTGGTTACCTCATGCGTGACTCACGAAGTGTTGAACGAAAGAAATTCGGACTTAAAAAGGCTCGCAAGCGAGCCCAATGGTCTAAGCGTTAATCCATAATCTTATTATGCCAGAAGATACAAACAATAATTCACAAAATGAACAGGAAGAGGAACTAATTTTTGAAGAAGATATGATTGGAGAAACTGATATGATTAAGAAACTTAAGACTCATTTAAAAGTCTGTAGACAGGAAAAACAAGACTACCTTAATGGTTGGCAACGAAGTCAGGCTGATTGCATAAATATCAAAAAACGCTTTGACGAAGATAAGCAAGCTTTTTCTTCATACGCCACTGTAGCCTTTATAGAAGATTTACTTCCTGTACTCGACAGCTTTGATATGGCCTTCAAAGATACCACTTCATGGGAAAGTGTTCCTGAGAATTGGAGGAAGGGAGTCGAATATATCCACACTCAATTCTATTCCGTTTTAGAAAATTATAATGTCAAAGAACTCTCACCAATTGGACAGCAGTTTGATCCAAATAAACACAATAGCATAGAGATTCTGGACACAAACAAAGAAGAGGAGCATAATGTAGTCCTATCGGTCTTGCAAAAAGGATATGAGCATAACGGAAAGATTATACGTCCACCCAATGTAAAAGTAGGAAATTATACCGAATAATACAATTACTCATTTACTCACTATTTAATACAAACACTATGGCAAAAATTTTAGGAATCGACTTAGGAACAACAAACTCTGCATTCGCAATCATGGAAGGTGGAGAACCGAATATTTTAGAAAACAGTGAAGGAAATCGAACGACTCCTTCTATTGTCGCTGTATCAAAGAGCGGTGAGCGTATCGTCGGTCAGGCTGCAAAACGACAGGCAGTAACAAATCCACAAAACACTATATTTGGTATCAAACGACTTATTGGCCATACATTCGAGGATAGTGTTGTACAGAAAGACAAAGACACAGTGCCTTTCGTAATGTCAGCTACAGAAAATGGAGGTGTCCAAGTAACCATGAGTGGTGAGAACTATCGACCAGAAGAAGTTTCTGCAATGATTTTACAAAAAATTAAGGCAGATGCGGAAGCAAAGATTGGTGAAAAAATAACTGAAGCTATCATTACTGTACCTGCATATTTCAACGATGCTCAGCGACAGGCAACAAAAGATGCTGGGAAGATAGCGGGACTTGAGGTAAAGCGAATTATCAACGAGCCAACAGCTGCGGCACTTGCGTATGGTTTTAACAAAAAGAAAGATGAACAAATCGTTGTGTTCGACTTTGGTGGAGGAACATTCGACGTTTCTGTTCTCGAGGTTGCAGACGATGTTATCGAAGTAAAGTCAACCGATGGAGATTCTCATATGGGAGGAAAAGATATCGACCAAAAAATTATCCGATACATCATCGATGAATTCAGAAAAGAGTCTTCAGTAGATATTGGAAAAGATCCGTTGGCACTACAGCGACTTGATGATGAATCAGAGAAAGCAAAGATTGCCCTCTCAACAGCAACACAATACGAAGTAAATATTCCTTTCATTACATCAAACGAAAACGGACCGCTTCACCTTAATGTTTCACTTTCACGAGTGAAGCTTGAAGAGCTTGCAAGTTCGTTTATAGAGCGATCAATCGAGATTACAAAACAAGCTATTGCAGCATCTCCATTTAAGATTGAGGATATTGACGAGATTATTCTTGTGGGAGGGCAGACTCGAATGCCTAAGATTCAGGAAGAGGTGAAGAAGCTTTTTAATGGAAAGGAACCTAATCGATCTATAAACCCAGACGAAGTAGTCGCACTCGGCGCTGCTATTCAGGGAGGAATTCTTGCAGGAGACGTTAAGGACGTTCTTCTTCTTGATGTTATTCCACTTTCTCTTGGAATTGAAACTATGGGGGGAGTTGGAACAAAGCTTATCGAAAAAAATACAACAATTCCAGCAACTAAATCTCAAGTATTCTCAACTGCAGCAGATAATCAAACTCAAGTAGAGATTCATATCGTGCAAGGTGAGCGAGCAATGGCAGCTGACAACAAGAGTCTCGGACGATTCATTCTTGATGGTATTCCAACAGCTCCTCGAGGGGTTCCTCAAGTTGAGGTGTCGTTTGATATTGATGCAAACGGTATTCTTAATGTGAAGGCAAAAGACAAGGCATCTAACAAAGAGCAATCCATTCGAATCGAAGCAAGTTCAGGACTTACTGATGCAGATATCGAAAAAATGAAAAATGATGCTGAAATGCATGCAACAGATGATAATAAGAAAAAAGAGACTATTGAGGCTAAGAACCTTGCAGAACAATCAATTTATACTGCTGAAAAATCAATGACTGAAGCGAAGGATTCGATTACAGACGATATAAAAAAACCTATCAATGAGAAGGTAGAGGCTCTCAAAAAGGTGAAAGATGGTGAAGATCTTGATGCTATCAAATCTGCAACAAATGAACTGACTACTGAACTCACAAAGATATACGAGCTTATTCAAAAGCAACAACAAGCAGCACAAAGCGCAGAGGGTGAAAGTGGTCATGGAGCAGAAGATGAAACAAAAACCTCAAACGATGATCCGGAAGTGAAGGACGCTGAATTTGAAGAAAAGAAAGATGATACAGAAGATGAAACAAAAACCTCATCAGAAAGTACAGATAACACAGGTGGTAAAACAAAATAATAATGGCAAAAGATTATTACGCATTGCTTGGTGTAGATAGAAGTGCGACAAGTACTGAAATCAAGAAAGCATTTCGGAAAAAGGCACAGCAATACCATCCTGATAAAAAAGATGGTGACGAAGCAAAGTTTAAGGAAGCAAATGAGGCTTACGGCGTACTTGGTAATGAGCAGAAGCGAAAACAATATGATCAATTTGGAAGTAATTTTGATCAGTCAGGAACAGGTGCCGGAGCTGGTGGCTTTGATGGCTTTGACTTCTCTCAGTTTACTGGCGGATTCGGTGGCGGAGGTCAGCAAACAGAGTTTGATATGAATGATTTATTCGGTTCAATTTTTGGAAATAGAGGACGTAGAGAAAAACGCGGCCGAGATATTCAAATCGATGTGCAAATAACATTCAAAGAATCAGTCCTTGGAGTTGTAAAGGATATTGAATTTACAAGAGATTCAAAGAGTGAGTCAGAAAAACTTTCTATTACTATTCCTGGAGGAGTCGAGAGCGGGGAATCATTACGGTTGCGAGAGCGTGGTGAACCCATTAGTGATGGTCGCCCGGGTGATTTATATGTACGTCTACATGTAGAAGCCTTTCCTGGATTTAAAAAAGCTGGTTCAAGCATACTTGCTGTTTTTCCCATTAAGATAAGCGAGGCTCTCCTTGGTGGCAAAAAAGAATTCAAAACTTTCGAAGGTAGTATTACAGTTACTGTACCCCAAGGAACGCTTCACGGGCAACTACTCCGAGTTCGTAGCAAAGGGGTACAGGATCGTAGCGGTAGTCGCGGAGATCTTTTGCTTCAGATACAATACGACATACCTAAAAAAATAAGTAAGTCGGCACAGAAAGCACTTGCAGCTCTTCAAAAAGAAGGTTTGTAATCCACAAGGAAAATAAACTTCTTGCGAATCTTTCCTGTATACTATGGGTATGTATATCGACATTGCAGTCATATCTGGACTTTTACTTTTTATTTTTGCCATTACTCTGTATCGAGGAAGGCGATTCGTACTTTCTATTTTGTTAGGAATTTATATATCAATCCCAATCGTAAAGTATCTTTTTATTGATACTGATTATTTGGCACAAAACACCATTCCTTTTGCTTTCATTCTTATGACAATTGTTTCTTCAGTCGCTGTTCGACGCTACCTCAAGAACTCAAAAGGTGATGGTAATCGATCAAAGATCTCAGCACTCATTCTTTCAACAGCCACTGTTGTACTCCTCTTGACTGCTTATTTCTATTATGTTCCGGAAACACTATGGACTTTTTCAGCAAATATACGGAACATTTTCTTTGCTTCACCTCATGTACTTGGAATTCTTTACAGTATTCCCCTTATTGCGCTTTTGACGAGCGCAAAAGGTGACTAATACTCATAATTTTGATACACTACCTCTATGAAAAAGAAGGCTATATCGGGTATTAAGCCCACAGGAACTCTCCATTTAGGAAACTATTTTGGTGCAATGAAACAGTTTGTTGATTTACAAGAGAAATTTGATCTCTCTATTTTTGTTGCAGATTTACATGCGCTTATAAGTATTCATGATGCTGAAGAAATTCGTAAAAATACAATTAATATCGTTCGAGCATATATCGCTGCGGGAATAGATCCAGAGAAAGTGACAATCTTTAAGCAGTCTGACATTCCAGAAGTAACAGAGCTATGTTGGATATTTAATTGCCTCACCACAATGCCACAACTCATGCTTGCACATGCTTACAAAGACGCGCAGACGAAAAAGAAGGATATTAATGTTGGTCTTTTTGACTACCCAATTCTCATGGCAGCTGACATTCTTATTCACAATGCAGAATTTGTTCCCGTTGGAAAAGACCAAGTTCAGCATGTTGAAATAGCGCGGGAGATTGCGAGAAAATTTAATAAAGCATTTAAAAATTTATTCACAGAACCTCAAGAACATATTGTTAAAGCAGTCGAAACTGTGCCAGGACTCGACGGACAAAAAATGAGTAAAAGTTACAACAATATTATTCCGCTTTTCGGCTCAACCGAAGAGATTTCGAAGGCTGTAATGAGAATTCCAACAGACTCGGCTGCCATCAGCGAACCTAAAGATATTAATGGTACTCTTTTTGCAATTCATACACTTTTCATTACACCAGAAGAAAAGGCTAACCTTGTTGAAAAATATCAATACGGCAACATCGGCTACAAGGATGCGAAAGAAGCCTGCATAGCCTCGATAGAGGCTTATATAGGCCCTATGCGTGAAAAGTACAATAGTATTACAGACAAAGAAGTGGTAGATGTACTCAGTGCTGGAAAGGAGAAGGTTCGCAAACAAATAGAATTCCAAATGAAAGAGGTTCGCTCAGCTACAGGATTAACGATATAAATTAGCAAAATAAAACAAACATATGGAAAGAATCTATACTAGTGCACTTGCAGAAAAAATAGGGGAGGAAGTAACTATTTTTGGATGGGTTGATATTCGAAGAGACCATGGGAAGCTTATTTTCCTGGATCTTCGTGATGTCACTGGGAAAGTACAAATGGTAGTTCTTCCAAATCACGCAGAAGCTATTGAGGTCGCGAGCACTCTTCGAAATGAGTGGGTGATTGAAGTTAGTGGAATCGTCAACGAGCGACCGGATCGAATGCGAAAAGATGGACTCAATGGAAACCTCGAAATTGAAGTGACTGGTATCAAAGTTCTTAACGAATCAATCACACCTCCATTTGATATTACGGGCGACACCAAGGACGTTGATGAGGAGGTGCGTCTAGATCATCGATACCTTGACCTGCGAAGTAATCGAATGAAAAATAACATCCTCATCCGAAGCACTTTTGTGAAAACTGCCCGAGAATTTCTTTTCTCCAAAAAGTTTAATGAAATAGAGACGCCTCTACTGACAGAGTCAACACCCGAAGGATCGCGAGACTTTGTCGTACCTTCACGACTGCAACCTGGAAAATTTTATGCACTTCCACAGTCTCCACAGCAATACAAACAACTTTTAATGGTTGCTGGATTTGATCGTTATTTTCAAACAGCACGAGCTCTTCGAGACGAGGATCTTCGAGCTGATCGAGGTTTTGAGCATACTCAAATTGATATTGAAATGTCTTTTGTTGCCCAAGAAGATATAATTAATCTCGCAGAGGGGATGGTCATTTCAGTTGCGGAAAAACTTGGTAAAGTAATACGGGAAGTACCATTTCCACGAATTACTTACAAAGAAGCTATGCAAAAATATGGGGCTGATAAATTTGATATGCGAACTGATGAAGAAAAAGAAAAGGGAATCCTCGCCTATGCGTGGGTAGTAGATTTCCCTTTCTTCGAAAAAACAGACGATGGAGCGTGGACATTTACGCACAATCCGTTTTCAATGCCTCGAGAAGAAGATATTGAAAAACTAATGAAAGGTGAAGATGTTGAGAATATTTTTGCGCAACAATATGATCTAGTATGTAATGGTTTCGAAGCTGGTGGAGGAAGTATCCGGGCTCATAAACCAGAGATTCTTCGAGCAACCTATAAGGTTATGGGGTATTCCGATGAAGAAATTGAGTCGAGTGTAGGACACATGCTGAAAGCTTTTTCATACGGAGCTCCACCACACGGAGGAATAGCTCTTGGTGTAGAGCGAGGCGTGATGAATATGACTGGAGAGGATACATTGCGGGACGTACAAGCATTTCCAATGACACGAGGAGGGAAGACTTCTGTTATGAACGCGCCTTCAATACTCGCTGAAAAACAACTTAAAGAACTTGGTCTTGAGGTAAAGAAAAAATAACAATGGAAGATCGGACCTCAGCACCTTCAGAATTTACAATCTCCAGAAAAGATTTTGAAGGTCCACTTACTCTACTTATTCAACTTATTGAAAAAAGGAAAGTTGCTATTACTGATTTTTCACTTTCTGAAATTACCGATGAGTACATTCAATTTTTACACGAACATCCTCACAGTATTTCGGAGAACTCTGAATTCATTCACACTGCATCTGTACTGCTTTTAATAAAATCAAAAGCACTCTTGCCAAATCTTGAGCTTACAAGCAAGGAAGAGGCTGATATTTCCGAGCTTGAAGACCGACTACTTCATTATCATCAAATACAAAACGCCGCTCAAAAAATAAGACCACTGCTCTTGCAGCAAAGCCTATTCCGAAGTGGATTCAAACAACAAGAGGCTGTTATATTCATGCCCGACGTACAAGTTCAAACAACGACACTTGAACAAGCAATGCGAAACCTCCTACAGCAATTACCTGCAATTAAAAAAGAAACTAAAGTACGCTTACGACAAACTGTTTCGCTCAAAGAAATGATTGAATCAATACTAGCCCGCGTACATGCGACCGCTCGAACGAGCTTTGCAGATTGCACAAAAGGCTTTACTGAAAAAAGTGACGTTGTTGTGAGTTTTCTCGCATTACTCGAGCTCGCAAAAGTACAAGATATCCTCGTATCTCAAAGTAATCAATATGGTACAATCGACATTGAATCACCCACACTGCACACTCCGAGGGTAATGCATAGTTAATTTATATATAAAATGAATTCTTCACTCTTACAAAAAATAGTCGCATTACTCTTCTTCTCTGGAGATAGTTTCTCTTTGTTACAGTTAGCAAAGACACTGGGTGTATCACATGAAGATATCGTCGCGTCACTTCAAGGCGCTGAATCTCGTCTTCAAACTCTCGGATTATCACTCAATGAACTCAATGGGTCATATTCTCTTACAACCCATGTAGACACCGCTGAATTTATTAACCAGATTCGTAAACAGGAGCTTCAGGGCTCACTCTCGCCAGCTGCGATTGAGACTCTTGCGCTCATATTATATCGACAACCAATTAGAAAGATTGATATTGATTATATTCGAGGAGTAAACTCTCAATTTATTTTAAGGAATCTCTATGCAAAAGGTCTTGTTACGCGAGAAAAAGACCTGCACGATGAGCGGTCGCATATTTATAAAGCAACACTTGGATTACTCGAATTTCTTGGTGTAGATAACATAGAGCAACTGCCTGAGTATGTATCTATCCGTGAAGAATTATCTACAAAGGAAGAAATATTACACAAAGAGACCGATGAGAAAAAATAATTCAAATAATTTTAAAAAAGTGCTTTTATTCTCGAGTATAATCATTTTGGTTATGTTTGTATCAATTGCAACATATAGAGGGGCGCAGGCAATTAAAGATCCGCAAAAAAATGCCGTAATTGAGCCGACAATACTACTTCCTGAGGTCCGCTTTGCAAGTATCGATGTAGAAGCAAAATCAGCAATAGTATTCGACATTAATAGCAATGAAGTTCTTTTCTCGAAAAGTGAATATGCAAAATGGCCACTTGCCTCGATTACAAAAATAATGACTGTTTTTGTGGCAGACGATCTGCTCGATGGAGCTTCAACGGTCACAATTTCTCCATTCGCATATAGTACTTACGGTGAATATGGACTGTACCCAGGCGAAATATGGGACAGGGAAGATTTGCAGGATTATACTTTGATAGTCTCTTCGAACGACGGTGCAGTTGCCCTCGCTGAAGCTGGAGGTGCACTACTTACTAGTAGTCTTGATTCAGAAACAAGGGTTAATATATTTATTGCATATATGAACAATTTAGCGAAAGAGATAGGTCTTACCTCAACAACTTTCTATAACCCATCTGGACTTGATACTGAGGATGTTATACCACAGCCTCAAGCATATGGATCTGCATCTGATATTGCAAAATTACTAACGTATATTATGATAAAAAATCCTAATGTATTAGAGGCTTCATCAGAAAAACAACGCATGTTTGAAGCTGCTGGAAAGAGATATACTGCTAATAATACCAACAATATTGTCGGAACCATTCCGGGTCTTATTGCATCAAAAACAGGTTATACAGATGCAGCTGGAGGTAATCTCGCGGTAGTTTATGATAGCGGACTCAATCGTCCAGTATCAGTTGTTGTTCTAGGTTCAAGTAGGGCTGGGCGCTTTACTGACATGACGCGCCTCATAAAGCACACTCAGGAGTATTTCAAAAAGGATAGTGCTCCGGTAGAAGGAGTTATAAACAGTTTATAAAATAAAGTCTTAATTATGTTATTATACTAGTATGATTTTAGATGTAATTAAAGTGTTGTTACCTGCAATACTGGGATTTATAACGGGTATACTTATTACTCCCTTTGTTTCTAGCTACCTGTATAGAAATAAAATGTGGAAAAAAAAATCAGGAAAAGCAACCGCCATGTACGGATATGAGGCAAAGGTTTTTAATGAAATTCATAAAGACAAAGAAGTAAACACTCCTCGAATGGGAGGTGTGATTATATGGCTCGGAGCATTTATTGTTGCTGGTGTCTTATGGCTACTTTCTTTTGCAACTTCGATTGATTTTTTTGATAAAATAGAATTCATAAGCCGTAAACAAACGTGGATTCCTTTCGCTGCGCTTATTATCGGAGCACTTGTCGGATTAATCGATGATTTATTTGAAGTGCGGGGTGGGGGAGACCATAAAGCTGGGGGCCTTTCGTTGAAAAAAAGACTTGCTGTTGTAGGGCTTATTGGATTTGGTATTGGTTCGTGGTTTTTCTTTAAACTAGATGTTGGCACAATTGCGCTTCCATTTGACTATGTAATCAATTTGGGTTGGCTTATTATTCCCACTTATATACTTATTATGGTAGCGATCTACGCTGGTGGAGTGATTGACGGAGTTGACGGTCTTTCAGGAGGTGTGTTCGCAAGTATGTTTGCAGCGTATGCTGCGGTCGCGTTCTCGCTCGGGCAGGTAGACCTTGCAGCATTTTGTATGCTCATTGTAGGAACACTACTTGCGTTTCTGTGGTTTAATATTCCACCAGCACGATTTTACATGTCAGAAACCGGATCCATGGCTCTTACTATTGTCCTTGCAATTGTCGCCTTTATGACAGATTCAATTGCTGGAGGAATTGGAATTTTTATACTTCCAATTATTGCATTTCCACTTGTAATGACTGTTGTCTCCGTTGTGGTACAAGTGAATTACAAGAAATTAACTGGGGGTAAAAAAATATTTCACTCTACGCCAATCCACCACCACTTTGAAGCTCTTGGTTGGCCGAACCACAAAGTTGCTATGCGATATTGGATATTATCAGTATTCTGTGCTTCAACAGGCGCAATAGTTGCTCTACTTAACATTAGCTTATAAGAAGATGGCAACAAAACCAGTTGATAGAAAAATGCTGATTACTATAATTGCACTCACCTTTTTTGGTTTTGTGCTTTTTGTGTCTGCAACATTCGGACTGCTAGCACGAAACTCAACATCTATTCAGTCAATCATACTCAATCAGTTTTTTTTCGGAATAATACTTGGTGGTATAGCAGCTTTTGTTGCCTCACGCCTTTCGACAATTAAGCTGAGGAGATATAGTATGTTATTTTTTATTCTCAGTTTTGTAATGACACTCGCTGTTTTTATTCCTGGAGTAGGAGTAACAGCTAATGGTGCAACCCGATGGATTCATATTGGTGCTCTTTCCATACAGCCTTCTGAGTTACTCAAGATTGCATACGTACTCTTTTATGCGACATGGCTTGTTACTTATAAAAAGGAATTGAGAACATGGCAATACGGACTACTTCCGTATGCTGTGATTACTGGTATGTGCGGTATTCTCTTACTACAACCAGATACTGATACCTTTATTATCATTGCTATATCGGGATTCATTATGTATTTTATTGCCGGCATGTCATGGAAACACTTTGGAATAATTGTTCTTGCTGGAATTATTGGCTTAGCTGGAATTGTTGCGGTACGGCCATATATCTATCAAAGAATTATAACCTTTGCTAATCCTGCAGCAGATTCACTTAATAGCGGATATCAAATTCAACAATCACTTATTGCAATAGGGTCAGGGGGAATCACTGGGAGAGGTTTTGGTCAAAGTGTTCAAAAATTTAACTTTCTCCCTGAGCCAACGAGCGATTCAATTTTTTCAGTGGCCGCAGAAGAGTTCGGTTTTATTGGAGCAGTATTCATCATCTCTCTTTTTTCGTTTCTGGCCTTACGCGCAGCTAAAATATTTACACTTACGAGAGATATTTATTCTCAACATTTAATTGTAGGAATTATTTCAGTGATCATAGCTCAATCTTTTATGAATATCTCATCTATGCTCGGCTTATTTCCACTATCAGGACTACCACTGCTTTTTGTAAGTCACGGTGGAACAGCTCTCATGATGACACTATTTGCATCTGGTATCTTATTAGGTATCTCAAGAAACATTAGCCAGAAGGCTTGATAAATACAGATGTCCAGAGCTTGTTTTTTTGGTATACTAGCTTACATGAAGATAATATTAACGGGAGGATCAACCGGCGGTCATTTTTATCCACTTATTGCTGTAGCAGAAGAAATACGTCGGTTAGCAAAAAAAGAACATATCCTTGAGCCAGAGCTTTTTTTCCTTAGTAATACAGCCTTTGACGAAGGGATTCTCTATGACAATCGTATTGCATATAAATATGTACCGGCAGGTAAGTTAAGAATGTATTTCTCACTGCGAATTATTCCAGATGCAATAGCTACTTTTTTTGGAATACTTAAAGCCATAATCACTGTATATAAAATTTATCCAGATGTCATTTTTAGTAAGGGTGGTTTTGCAAGTTTTCCAACTCTTTTTGCAGCAAAGATTTTAAAAATTCCAGTTATTATACACGATTCTGATACTTCACCAGGTCGCGTGAGCAAATGGTCAGCAAAGTTTGCTGAGCGAATCGCTGTATCATGGCCGGAAGCCCAGCAACACTTTGATAATAAAGAAAAAGTTGCGTGGACTGGTAACCCTATTCGAGATGAGATTAAGTTGACTGCAAATGAGGGAGCATACGAATTTCTAGGTCTCACAAAAGAAATTCCAACACTTCTTATCATAGGAGGTTCACAAGGTGCACAATTTATTAATGATCAAGTAATGTCAATGCTACCAGAGCTACTTCAAAAGTATCAAGTAATTCATCAAACAGGTAAAGATAATTTTTCATCAGTAGAAGGGGAGTCGAAAGTTGTACTGGAAGGAGTTGCGGCTGAATTGACAATGCGCTACAAGCCTTATGGATATCTTAATAATCTTGCAATGAAAATGTCTGCGGGCGCAAGTGATTTAGTAATTACTCGTGCAGGATCGTCACTTTTTGAAATTGCATTATGGGGAATTCCAAGCATAATTATTCCAATTTCAATATCCCATGGTGATCACCAAAGAAAAAATGCATATAGTTACGCACGTACAGGGGCAGCAATTGTTGTAGAAGAAAACAATGTTACTCCAAATATTTTACTTAATGAAGTGGACAGAATTCTTAATTCAAAAAAAACTTCTTTAGACATGAGAACTGCTGCTCTCAATTTCTCAAAACCTCAAGCTGCTGAAACTATTGCAACAGAGATACTCGAAATTGCCCTCACACATGAAAAATAAAAATATACACATAAAAAAATATTTCTTAGTGTGCATATTTTTTTGCATATTTTCCTCAAACACTACTTACGGGCAAAGTAATGTGAACACCCTACAAAACCAAATAAACACACAAACGCGAGAAATTGTAGAACTCGATAGGCAAATTGAAAAACAACGTCTTGAGATTAATAAAGTTCAAAGTGAAGCAAATACTCTCAATAATACAATTAGCGTCATTGAGGGTACGCGAAAAAAGATTCTAACGGAGATTAATAGAACTGAGTCAGAAATGAAGCGTGCAAGTCTGACAATTGATCAACTTGCACTTCAAATAGATGATTCGCAAGATAAAATTAATTTACAAAGAGAAGCTCTCGCCCAATCTCTGCGAACACGCTATCAGAGGGAGAACCAGTCACTACTTACTCAACTTTTAGAGAGTAAAAATATTTCTGATTTTTGGCGTTCGGTCGATACTCTTTCTGTTTTTACGAGAACAATTAGTGGTGAAATGCAAGAAGTTCGCGAATTTAGAAAAGAACTAGCTAGGCGTCAGGATACAAAACAAGCCGAACGCAACACTCTTGCATCACTCACAGAGGATCTTTCAGGACAAAGACAGGTTGTTGAAACAACAAAACAAGAGCAACAAACCCTCCTAACAAGAACAAAAAATAAAGAAGCTGAGTTTCAGAAGCTGCTTCAAGATAAAGTACAGCAAAAAAAAGCTTTTGAATCAGAATTGTTTAATTACCAGGCACAGCTCAAACAAGCACTAAATAAAGATGAGATTCCACAAGAATCTGCACTTCTTTCATGGCCACTCTCTAATGTGATACTTACTCAGAGATTTGGCAAAACGGCTGACTCAGGTCGACTCTACGCATCTGGAACCCATAATGGTATAGACATGGGGACTCCAGTAGGAACAAAAATTATGTCTGCAGCAGGTGGTATTGTTATTGGAATTGGTAATACTGATGCATTTCCAGGTTGCTACTCTTACGGGAAGTGGGTATTAGTAGAGCATCCTAGCGGTCTCTCAACACTCTATGCTCACATGTCTTCTATATCTGTAAGTAGCGGACAATCCGTTACTCGTGGGCAAACTCTGGGACTCAGTGGTAATACGGGATATTCAACAGGACCACACCTGCACATGACATTGTTCGCATCGAGAGGGGTACAAGTGAGTCAGTACTCACAGAGTAATGGGTGCAAGCAGGCCACCATTCCACTTCCAACAAAAACAAATGCGTATCTTGATCCTATGGCATATTTACCAGCACTTTAATTAAAGCTATACTTATACCATGAACACAAACGAAACAAAAAAAAATTCTGGTTTTATCCACATAATAATATTGGTTGTAATTACAGTTATTATACTCTCGGTTCTTGGTTATGATCCGACTGGAATTTGGACACAGTACATTATGCCGATTCTTAATTGGTTCTGGAGTTTATTTATTTCTATCCTTGATTTTATAATTATACAAGTAAGTCAGTTGATAAATTAGTTTTTCATAAAAAGATATGCACAGGTAAAAGTATTTGTATAAATTTTTTTGATAGTATAATTAACGCAGGCAAGTCGGCCTATTATATTATTAATAAAGAAAATTTTTATGGCAAAAAAGAAAGTAGCTAAGAAAAAAGTTGTGAAGAAAGTTGCTAAAAAGAAAGTTGCAAAGAAAAAAGTTGTGAAGAAAGTTGCAAAGAAAGTTGCTAAAAAGAAAGTTGCTAAAAAGAAAGTAGCAAAGAAAAAAGTAGCTAAGAAAAAAGCTACAAAGAAGCGAAAATAATACGGCTGGCACATTTTAGATACGACCGAGAACATTCACACTATTTATGCCGACCTTGAAAAAACACCATAGAATATGGTGTTTTTTCTTTATGTAACCTTCTATTGCGAGCTATAGATAGTATTAAATACTTTTTCCTATGGTATAGTTCAGGCAATGAAATCTCACAAAATCGATGTAATAATCATAGGAGCTGGAGCATCAGGAATGATGGCAGCTGGTATAGCAGCTAGGGAAGGGAAGCGTGTTTTATTGCTTGAAAAAAATAAAGTTGTAGGAAAAAAACTTTCTATTACAGGTGGGGGACGATGTAATATTACGAATGCACAATACAATACACGCTTATTATTAGAAAACTATGGGGAAGCAAAAAAGTTTTTATTTTCATCTTTCGATCAGTTTGATAGTAAGGATTCATTTATTTTTTTCGAAGAAAAAAAATTACCTTTATATACCGAAGATAGGTTTCGTACTTTTCCAAAATCTCAGAAAGCAACAGACGTAACTAATACAATGAATGAATTCATTACTCATCCTAATATTATTCTACAAAGGGATGCTGTTGTTGTAAAAATAAATACAATTAAAAATAAAATTAGCTCCATTCACACTAAGATTGGATCTGATGAAGTAATGTACACAGCAAAGCATTTCATATTTGCAACTGGAGGAGCATCACATCCTGAAACTGGTTCTACCGGAGATGGATTTACTTGGCTTTCAGATTTAGGGCACAATGTTGCCATGCCAACTCCCGGACTGGTTCCATGGAAAGTGACTAATTCCTGGATCAGAGAAATGTCTGGTGCAAGCATAGAAGATGTTGCAATTAATATCCACTCTCATGAAAGTAAGAAGAAAATACGAGGAAGAGTTCTCTGCACTCACTTTGGACTATCAGGACCAACCATAATTAGTTCGTCTCACATTCTTCGTGACGCACTTCATGACGGTGATGTGAAGGTATATATTGATATGCTTCCAAAAATGGACTACGGAACTCTCAATGCGCACCTTCTTGATATATTCGCAGAGCATAGTAACAAGCAATTTAAAAACGTGCTCAAAGAAATTATTACATATGCATTGCCTGAATCATTTATTGATTGCCTTCCAGACATCAACGCAGATACTAGGCTACGTGAAATTACCCGTGAACAAAGAAATGAAATAGTAAAGATCCTTAAAGCAGTTCCAATACACGTAACAGGATTTAAGGGCTATGGAAAATCCATAGTTGCTGATGGTGGAGTTGCACTTGAAGAAATTAATTGGAAGACAATGCGCTCGCTCAAAATCATAAACCTATCTGTGACAGGGGACCTGCTTAATATTCGCCGCCCTTCGGGCGGCTATTCACTCCAACTGTGCTGGACTACAGGATATGTAGCAGGGAAGAATGCTTAGATATATAATCCCCTTTGATTGCATTACTCTAAGTATCAATAACCTTCTTGATTAATTGCATCAGCTCGCAACTGAGATTCAGATAATATATCTAAACTCGCATCAATTCCATTTTTTTCCAGTGAGTTCTCAGTTGCACCTTTTTGATTATTTTCAATTTGGACTGCCATAAAGTAAACTCCCACCAGAACTATCGCGAAAAGAATCACTAGGGAAGCGAAACCTCCATTTTTTATTTGTTTATAATTATTTTTAGTATTCATGCATACAGTATATAACTTTTTGCTTTTCTACAACAGGGAAGACGATACACAGTACCTACAATTCCACACAGACGATTCCAGAGCCTTGTAATAATAAGGTTCATTAAGATGTTGCTTAAGAAAGCAAATATACTATACTGTCGCAAAGGTATATTGTGCGACATACATATATATTGCTTATAAGCCCTTCCCTGAGGCTTTTACGATGATTTGGTACTCATCCTTACTAACGGGAGTTATTGAGAGTCTATTCCCTTTCTGGAGGATTCTCATTTCCTCAAGCGCTGAATTTTTTTTTATTTTTTCTAAAGAATAAAAACTTTTTAATTTCTTCAAAAACGCCATTTCTACGCAAAACCATCTTGGATGTGCTTTTGTAGCCTTTTCATCGTAATATTCGCTCTCGTGGTCAAATTGGGTCAAATCAGGCTCTGCTACCTTGGATACCTCTGCGAGCCCCGCAATTCCGGGAATCTTTGTATTGGAGTGGTAAAAAAGAATCTTGTCACCAATGGACATGTCGTCACGCATGAAGTTCCGCGCTTGATAGTTACGGACACCAGACCATGGGGTTATGCAATCCTTTTCAAGATGACTGATGCCATATGTTTCGGGTTCACTTTTAAATAACCAGTATTTCATAAAAAATATATTATATATAAATTAATTTAAAGTCGTTAGTTTTTTTTATTTTCTTTGAGAGTATCACCATCTCGCAGACGAATCCTCTTAACAGTTTCAGTAAGTACCAGAGTATCAACTGGTGGCATAAACTTGAGAGCTTTTTTTGTCACTTCATCTGGGTGAGCATCGAGGAAATCGTACAGGTCGACAAGACCGGCGACCTGTCGCTCAAACTCTTCTCGGTCTTCGTGGGTTCTTACTTCCCTAGTCGAATTGTCTTTTTCTAAAATTCTTTGAATTATATCCATTGTTTTTGTATCTTGTTATCTATGTTATTGCCCACCTTATTATTGCCCATCTTTATTCCTTTAGTTTTCTTTTGGAAAATATTTTTTAAAAATATCAAATTGCTCATTAAAATGATATTGAAAACCTGAATGCAAAGGTTCTGGTAAATCATTGAGCGGTCGCCATATGAGATCATCAAACTTATGAGTCTCCATAATCTTTACATCTTCTCTATTAACTCGAACAAACGCACCTATTGCGAGCCAATGAGTCTTTTGACCTTCATGCTCTCGAAAGAGAGTGATTGGTGGAAGCCACTCTTCTACAACTCCCTTGCAACCGTATTCTTCCATGACTTCTTTGAGGACATTTTCCTCGAGAGTATTCCCCACATCTAGCCCTCCAGCTCCCGGATCCCATCGTCCATGCTCATCTCTACAATTTTTATTACGGAGCGCGAAAACAAAATTGCCTTCGCCATCATGACAGTAAAAGGAGGTTGTGACACCTACATAGTCGATTCCCGCCCTTCCCTCTCCTTTGTTGTTTTTTTCGATGTTTTGATTCATATGAATATATAGATACAGTATACCAAAAAATAAAAACACATGTGCTCATAGAACTTCATTGCGATTCCTCGTAATAAAAACCTATGAGCACATGCGTTCAGACCTTCTATTATTGGCAACTATCACAAACATTGTACTCTGACGGATCTTCCATGGCACCGTATTGAGTATCGTTTGACGCTAGTCGCTCCTTGAAATTTTCTTGTTCGTTGTTGTTCATACCCTCTTAGTATAGCAAGTATGTAGGAGATGTGTCTGTGGATAAATTAAATATGAATTTAGGTAATAAAAAAAGCGCCCGTGAGGGCGCTTTTTTTATTACTTCAAAGCGAATGTGTTTTTAACATTCCAGCATGGTGAAGATGCTTTCCAGGGCTGTACGCCTTGAGTCTCATAGAGATGTCGAGCGAATCCGAGGTTTCCATCAACGGTATGAATGTCATACCCTAGTTTTTTGGAATCCTCTAAGTGGAACCACTCGTTCACCTGCATCACTCCCACGTCGGATGAATCAACCAAGCCCCGAAACAAATTACCCGATGCATCATACTGTCTGAATCGTGATTCACAGAATGCAATATCGGCCATAACGGGTACATCCGCGAAGTATTCTTCTACACGATCTTGCGTCTCGAGAATTCGAATCGCTACATGTTTAGGTACAGAACCAAGCTCTGCGCTTAGCCCTGCACGCACGGAGGAGGCATCATCATCGTCAGAAATAATGAATTCATCAGTGCTCTTCTCAATTTCTTGTGAATGAGCAACTGATTGGTGTTGTTGCTTGGCATCAGAATTTGAATTCTGAGCAAGCGTTGCAATGAACATAGCAACACCGAATGTAAAGTCTAGAATAAGCCTTTTTTTATCGTTTTTAATGATCCGCAACCAGTCCGTCATTTCTGTATTTTCAGGATATACTTACTTAAAATAAAAACTCGTTATTCACGAGCTGTGCAACATAGTAGCACACATGCAAGAAAAAAGCAAGTGATTTAGTCTCAATTACTTGCAATTTGCAGCCATAGTCAATCCCTTCTTTTTTGCGTCATTTTCTGATTTGAAGTATATTTTATTGGCTTCTTTGATCCTTTTAACTCCGGAGCAATGTAAAAAATAGTACCTTTTTCCGTTTTTTGAAGCCACTATCTTTAGCTTATTTTGTGATTCGTTTTCAGTATTCATACGAGCGACAAAAACCCCCTTCTCTATAACTATACTATGATTTGAATTGTAATAAGTATCAATTAAAATGCCTACAAAGAAACTTTCTACAATCAATACTGCGGCGACAATAAACAATACTAAGCTCTGCCTGTCATACTTCCCTATTTTACACATCTGAGACTTGCAATACTCATAAAAATTGGTTATACTCATCCCACGTATTTTACGTCAAAAATCTAAATTTTAAATCAAGTATGTCAACAGTAAAAGCTGGAGGTACAGCTAAAAACCTAAGAGACTCTAATCCAAAATATCTAGGGACAAAACTCTATGCGGGAGAATCTGCTAAAGTTGGTTCTATTATTATTCGTCAGCGTGGAACAAAGATTGTTCCTGGAAAGAACGTAGGGCTTGGAAAAGACCATACAATCTTCGCTCTCAAGGAAGGTATTGTTTCTTTCCGAGATATACGAAAGAAAAGATTTGACGGAAAAGTTCTCAAAAAGAAAGCAGTGGACGTCCTCTAATGTAGAAACAAAATAAAAAAGCTTCCTAGTATAATACTAGGAAGCTTTTTTATTTTGTCTTACTCTGCACGAACATCAACCTTTAGAACTCCTTTGAATGCATCTATTTGGTACGGGACCTCCAGAGCGCCGACCTCTTTACATTTTATATCTTGTTTAAAAATCGTTATTGGTACTTGAAATTTCCCCTGGGTTTGGGCTTGGACTACAGAGATAATGTCATCAATGTGTACGGCTGAGAAAAGTATTCCCTTATCGTTTGCGGGCTTTTGAACAACAACTTTTTCCTTCGTGAGATTTTTAAGAAATTCAATCAACAAGGTATTATTTTGCTTTTGAGTATCCTCTTGCTTTTGCTGCACCGCTTTCACCTGAGCTACGACCGCCTTACTTACTGACCTTGCTAATCCTTGAGGAAAAAGAAAATTATGAGCGTATCCATCATTTACTTCTACAATGTCTCCTTTCTGACCAATTTTTCGCACATTTTGTTGTAGTATTATTTTCATAGTTTTATTTGTATATAATGAATGATTGCAATTCAGTCAAATTAGTAATTACGATTATTTTTCAAGTAGTAATTCTATTGCCTTCTGTAGCTGAGTATCTATTTCAGCAGATGAATCTTCTTCTGAAATCTCCACTTCCACATCTGGATCTAATCCATTTTCCGAAAGTGAGACATCATCAGGTGTCAGCCAACGAGCTATAGTGAGTTTTAATGAAGTATCTCCAGTTATTGGAATAAGCTCTTGAACCGAACCTTTTCCGAATGTTTTTGTGCCCACAAGAGTTGCTACACCTTGCTGACTTAAAGCTCCAGCAACGATTTCAGAGGCTGAGGCAGACCCGCCATTTATAAGAACGACTATATCGATATCTTCTCGACCATAGCCTTTTCCAGTACTTCGCAATGAACGAGTGTATGACCCAAAGTCTTCTTTAACTACAACCGATCCTTTTGGCAAGAAGTGGCTCGAAACATCAATAGCGGCAGTGAGGTAGCCTCCCGGATTGCCGCGCATATCAAGAATAAGCTTTGTTTTTCCACTTTTTCGAAACTCGACCATCGCTCTATCAAAGTCTTCACGAACAGAACCTGTGAAATTATAAAGAGTTATAACAAAGACCCCATTATCAAGAAGGTCTGTTTCGAGAACTGGTATATTTATAACTGCTCTCTTAATAGTGATTTCAAGTTCTACTTTTGTTGAGGGTCGATATATACCAAGAACAACTTCGGTCTCAATTTCTCCACGAATACGAGCGACAGCCTCGTCAACAGTAAGCCTTGCTGTTGACTCTCCGTCGATCTCGAGAATAATGTCGCCAGACATTATTCCAGATCGTTCTGCTGGAGTATCCTTAAGGGGAGCAACTACTGTCAGCACTCCATCTGACATGCCCACTTCCATACCAACACCCTGAAAGTTACCGTCGATCGCTTCTCGAAAGGACTTATTTTCTTTTGGAGTAAAGTATACGGAATAAGGGTCACCGAGTGATTCTACTAGCCCTTGCACCGCACCCTCCATAAGACTATTGGGCGTCATGGGGTCGCCTCCATGGGTCGGTACGTACTTATCCTGTACAATTTCCCAGACACGCCAAAACTCTGTCATGTCAACACCTTCTACCGACTGAGCAAACACATCCCTGCCTTTCATCATCCCTGATGCAAATCCTGCTCCAAAAATCAATAGTAATATAATCGATAGTAAAAAATGCTTGCGCAGTAGTTTCTTCATGTATACAAGTATCGCAAATGCAAGACATGTCGTCAAACTATATGATATACTATTTTTGTTATGATAGAAGAAAAGAAGATAGACTCAGTTACTTGGATTAATCTTGAGAACCCGACTACCGAGGAATTACGAACGCTTATTGATAAGTACGATATTGAAGTCGCAGTTGCCGATGAGCTACTTTCTCCAACACTACGTCCTCGCATCGACGTACATAATAAGCACCTTTATCTTATCCTCCACTTTCCTCGCCTAACTGACGTGAAGAAAATAAAAAATCGAGAAATCCAAGAAATTGATTTTGTGATTGGAAAAAACTACATTATCACTGCTCACTACAATAGTATTGATGCGCTCGGCGTATTTGCAAAACAATTCGAAGTTGCAGCCGTTCTTTCAAAAAATATTCCTCACCAACTCTCTGGACATATTTTCTTTGAAATTTTACACCACCTATATGACTCATCGCTTTCGTTTGTGGAGCAGACGCGTAATCTCTTAGGAGATGCCGAAGAAATGATTTTTGAGGGTCGTGAGAAAGAAACAGTTCTAGAACTTTCAAGAATTCATCGTGCAATTCTTGCATATAAGGAAGCATTTTCTCCTCACGAAGATGTACTTTTATCTTTAAGGGAACATGCGGGTGATTTTTTTAATGACGAACTGCAGACAAATGTACTGCGAATCATTGGTAAGTATAATAAAATCCATGATGCAATAGAAAGTAACCGAGAATATCTTCATGAACTACGTGACACGAACGACTCTCTTCTCTCTACAAAGCAAAATGAGATTATGAAAACCCTGACAGTTGTGACGTTCGTCATGCTTCCTCTTTCACTTGTTGCAGGAATTTTTGGAATGAATTCTAATAATATGCCTTTTATAGGCCAAACTTACGATTTCGCTATTATTTCCGCGATTATGATACTTATTGTAGTCATAATGGTATTCTTCATAAAAAAGAAAAACTGGCTTTAAGCTTTAATTCTCTATTATAATTATAATAATTAATTTCAACTACTGAATTAAAAAATATGGACTTCTATCTTACAAACACACTATCGAAGAAAAAAGAGTTGTTTATCCCACAAAACAAGCAAGCTGTTACAATGTACCAATGCGGACCAACGCTTTATTGGAATCAACACATCGGAAACCTACGCTCTGTGGTTCTGGCTGATTTTATCGTACGCAGTCTGCAGGCTCACAACCATCATGTTAATTTCGTAAGAAACTATACAGATGTTGGTCATTTAACGGGTGATACTATTGGAGATGCTGATACTGGAATTGATCGTATGGAAAAAGCAGTAAAGCGTGAAGCGCTTTCTCCGAAAGATATTGCTCAAAAATATAGGGAGCAGTTTGAAATTGATGCAAAAAAACTCAATACCCTTCCGCCAACACACACACCTCTTGCAACAGAGTATGTTCAACAAATACAAAATTTTATAGCAACGCTCCTTGAAAAAGGATTTGCATATACAACACCTCTTGCAATCTACTTTGATATTTCGCGCGTACAGAATTATACAAAACTTTCGGGACAGTCAATCAACGATCTTGTGGATAGTTCAGGACATGGAGCTGTAATAGATAGTAATAAGAAAAACTCGCAAGACTTTAGTCTTTGGTTTTTTAAAGCAGGTACACACACTAAAGCTCTTCAAACATGGCAATCTCCTTTCACATCTCAACTCGTGGAGAACGGTGAAGGTTTCCCTGGTTGGCATATAGAGTGCTCTGCTATGGCTGAGTCACTTCTCGGAAAAACGCTAGATATTCACATGGGAGGAATTGAGCATATCCCAGTCCACCACACGAACGAAATTGCGCAGTCAGAAGCAGTCCACGATGGTGAAGAATATGTACATTATTGGCTCCATAACGAACATCTTTTGGTGAATGGAGGGAAAATGTCTAAATCTGAAGGTACAAGCTACGTACTTGATGATCTGATTACGAAAGGATTTTCCCCGCTCGATCTTCGATACTTTTTTTTGCAGGCCCACTATCGTTCGAAACAAAATTTTACATTGGAAGCACTTGCATCATCTCAGGTTGCGCTGAGGCGGTTACGTGAGAAATTGCAAAAGCTAGACGTTCAAGATGGGTCACTTAATACGCATCATTATAATACTTTTTTGGAAGCACTCGCCGACGACGTAAATACCCCACAAGCACTCGCTATTATATATTCTATTTTAAAATTAGATATTTCTGACGCAGATAAACGAAAAACCATCGCGAAGTGTGATGAAGTGCTAGGATTAGAGCTATTTTTAATTCAGTCAAATTCTATTGAAACACCTATTCCTGAGGATGTTATTGCTCTTGCGAAAAAACGCTCTGAAGCCCGAAAAAATAATGACTGGCAACAATCCGATAAACTTCGCGACACTATTCTCAAGCTTGGATATGAAATTACTGATAATGCAGATTCTTATACAATCTCCCGAATTTAAGCAACATCTGCCAATCCACAGGCTTTGCACCTAATAATCACTTTTAATTTTTTAAGTGAATATCAATGTGTGATAACATATATACACATGTCGGAAACAAAGAACAAAAAAGAGTTTCATTCAATAGCGGGAAGGATTCCCCCACAGAACCTCGAAGGTGAGGTTGCTCTTCTTGGGGCTATCATGCTCACCCCCGAGGTGATATATGACATTATGGACATCGTGCGCCCTCAGTCGTTTTATTCTGAACGACACAGGATTATTTTCGAAGGGATGCTTGAGTTATTTGGAAAAGCAACGCCGATTGACCTCGTCTCCCTCACATCTAAACTTAAAGACAACAATCAACTCGATCGTATCGGAGGTGCATCGTACCTTACTCAAATCGTAGAATCAGTTCCAGGATCAACAAATGCTAAACACTATGCAGAACTCGTACAAAAAAGTGCCCTCTTGAGGGGTCTCATCAACGCAGCGCAGCACATCAGTGAACTCGGATATAATACAAGTGAGGATATTGAATCTATTCTTGATCAAGCCGAGAAAAAGATTTACGAAATTACAAAAACCAACACCTCAAACACTTTCGTTGCAATTCGAGAAAACCTCACAGATGCCTGGGAAAGAATTGACAGACTTCACAATGAAGGACAGGAATTTCGTGGTGTACCAACTGGATTTACCGCACTCGATAATAAGCTTTCTGGTCTACAGCCGTCTGACCTTGTTATTCTTGCGGCACGACCTTCTATGGGTAAGACATCTCTTGCGCTTGATATTGCGCGGCAAGCAGCAATTAAAAACAATGTACCTGTTGGTATTTTCTCGCTCGAGATGAGTTCGCAACAACTTATAGATCGAATGCTTGCCGCTGAAGCAAACGTTGATGCATGGAAGCTTCGAACAGGTAAACTCACAAGTGAAAAAGATTTTGATAGTATCCGAGACTCACTTGATCGACTTTCTAACGCACCAATATATGTCGATGATCAACCTGGAAATAACATCATGAAGATGCGATCAGTTGCCCGTCGACTTAAGAATGAAAAAGGTCTTGGGCTTATTATCGTAGACTACCTTCAATTAATGACTCCGACGCAAAGCAAGAATAATGACAACGTTGTTCAGCAAATCACTGAGATTTCTCGATCACTCAAACAACTTGCCCGAGAGCTAGATGTACCAGTTCTTGCACTCTCACAACTCTCTCGAGCCGTTGAACAACGTGGAGGAAAGCCGCGTATGTCCGACCTTCGAGACTCAGGTTCTATTGAGCAAGACGCTGACGTGATCATGTTCATTCACCGTGAGGATAAGTATGACAAAGATTCAGAAAAGAAAAATATCGCTGAAATTATTATTGATAAGCATCGAAACGGCCCAACGGGTTCTGCTGAGCTCTACTTTGATGCTGACCGTTCAACATTCCTCAATATCGAACAAACTGATTACAAGGGTGAATTCGGAGGTTTCTAACTAAATAAGTTAAATATAAATATACAAATGTTTTATGGAAGAAATTGAGAAGCTAACAAAATTAATGAGTTCATTCCCGGGGGTTGGTCCGCGACAAGCTCGCCGCTTTGTTTATTTTCTATTACAGAGAAATAAAGCGTTTAGCGGCGAGCTTGCAAATCAAATTCAAAATATTCATAAAGGAATTTTACAATGCTCCGACTGTAAACGTTTTTATAGTTCATCATACAATCAACAAAAATGCTCTCTGTGCGTAGATGAACATAGAGCAAAGACTCTCATGATAATTCACCGCGATATAGACCTTGAGGCTATTGAAAAAGCTGACACATACAAAGGTTACTACTTTGTACTCGGCGGGAGTGTCCCGGTTCTTGATACTGACCCAGAGCGTTTCATACGAATGAATGAACTCCTTGCGCGCATCACATTACTTCAACCTAGCGAAATAACACTTGCATTTCATATTAATCCAGAGGGAGAGAACACAACAGATTATATTCATAAAAAACTAGGGGCTCAATTCCCTACTATTTCTATAACCACTTTTGGACGAGGGCTTTCCACAGGATCAGAGATTGAATACGCCGACAAAGAAACCATTAGACACGCATTCCTCAACAGGAAATAAGACAGAATAAAACCCGAGCAAATCATTTTAAAAAGCTCGGGTTTTATTTTTTCTAGTTCTTGAAACTATGCGATTTTAGTAATCTTTACTTTCACGAACGGTTGTCGGTGACCATTTTTCTTGAAGTAATTACTCTTAGCTTTATATCGAATCACAAGAATTTTCTTGTGTCGTCCGATTTGAGTAACCTCGCCGGAAACAGATGCTGCAGTAATTGTTGGTGTTCCAATTTTTGTTGCTGACCCATCATCTGTAAGAAGTACGGATTCAAAAGAAACCTTGTCTCCTTCCTTCATTTCGTCTGAAAGTTTCTCGATAGTAATAATGTCTCCCTCAGAAACGATGTATTGTTTTCCACCAGTTTCGATTACTGAGAAAGGTTTTGTTTGTGCGTCTGTTGTCATAAAATAATGCGTCAAAATTAGTTACCACAGTATACTAAAAATCTTTAAAATTGCAAGGATGTCTGGGGAAATAACATAAGGTTGCATCCACAGCCCTTAATCCTCCTCTGGTTTTGCTAATAGTGGAGAATCGATCACAGTCGCTTCTGAGCCAATCCGCACAACATCCTTATCAATCTTCTTAAACTCCTTTGTCGTGCTGTTGTAGTGATTTATGGCCGTTCCAAGGGTATTTCCGAGCTTTGTATGGTATTCCTCGTACGTCTGTAAATGTTTTTGGAGGGCTGACACGTGTTTTTGTATATCTAGTGCTTTTTCTTCAATTTTAAATGCCTTAAAACCATAGAGAACTGAGTTCAAATATGCTGAAAAAGTTGTCGGGGAAACAATGACAACTTTTTTATCGAGCGCATAATCAATAAGACTTCGCTCTGAGCTCTTGTTGCTTCCTACCTTATTTACGATTAAATCATAGTAAATTCCCTCTGCTGGAATGTACATAAATGCGAACGGAAGCGTATTATCTTTTTCACGAACATATTTTGATGTTTCGTCAATTCTTTTTTTGATGTCAGCGACGAATTCTTTTTCGATAACAGCTTTCCTTATTTCATCATCTTCCTCAATAAATCGTTGATAGTTATCGAGCGAGAATTTGGCATCGACCGGAATCACACCATCTTTTGTATGTATTACAGCATCAACTTGTTCTCCGTTTGGGAAAAGGTATTGTAAATCAAACATACTCGGTGGAAGCATATTATTAAGGATGAGTTCAAGTCCTGCCTCACCGAGATTTCCTCTTTGTTTCTGATTCTTGAGCACTTTTTCAAGGTTTTGGAGGCTTTGAGTAATAGTAAATACTTGTTTGCTTGCCTCCTTAGTTTCTGAAACCTCGCGAGTTACATCCATGAGATGTTTCGTTACCTCTTGGTTAATTTGTCTGATAAGTTGCTGTGATTGTGAGAACTGCGTTGTCACTGCTTCTGTCATACTTTTTTGTGACTCGCCTATTTTTGAGTCGACAGTTTCTCGAAGATTATTTATTTGCTGCAGCATAAGTTGCTGAGCATCTTGCGAGCTTTGACCTTCCTTTTTTCGTAAAGAAATAAAAATCAACGCGATGTTACCAATAAGCGAAACGAACACAATAATCAATAAAAGTATTTCCATACCACTATTATACGTTATTTATTTCACAGGCCAAATATGCTAGGATTAGCCCATACTTTATTAGTTGCGCAAGATTATCCAGATGTCACACAAACACAATAATCATGTGCCCTGTACGCAATATTTATACAATAAAAATAATAAGATGACTATACAAGAAACAGTTAAAGAAAAAATGAAAGACGCTATGCGAGCAAAAGACAGTGTGCGCGTAACTGTATTACGAGGGCTTATGGCAGCTTTTATTAATGAACTCGTGACTCTCGGAAAAACTCCGCAAGATGCATTAGAAGACGAGCAGACACTTGTCGTGATTACACGAGCTTCAAAACAACGAAAAGATGCAATCGACCAGTTTACCAAAGGAGGTCGTGAAGATCTTGCAGAAGACGAGAAAGCAGAACTTGTTATTCTTGAAGAATTTCTTCCAGAACTCATGTCGGACGAAGAGATTGAAAAAATAGTTCTTGCTAAAAAAGCTGAGCTTGGTGTGACAGACAAATCTCAAATGGGACAACTTATGGGACAAATCATGGCAGAACTCAAAGGAAAGGCAGACGGGCAAAAAGTGAAAGAAGCTGTTGAAAAATCTTTCTAAATACTGTAGTGTATTAACAGATGTGTACACTAACTAACGCACGTCGGCGCCAGACAAGTTCTGGCAAGTCACCTCAAAAACCCCAACAAGGAAGGGCTCTGGCTCGTTGCCACCTCCCCGGCAGTAGAAATACTAAGTGGCCTGCTCCACCATTCTCAGAACGCCTTCCGAGGCACAAACAGCCAATAATAAGCTAGCTAGCCGCCCTACGGGCGGCTTTTTATTAAATAAATTACCTAAATCTCTTCTTTTGTACTCAATATGATTGAGTTAATAACAAGAATAGTTTTCCACAAATAAAACCCTTTTTTATTGCTTTTTTTATATACCGTATTATAGTAATGGATGAAATGGGACATCAAGTACGCCTGGCTGATGAGGGTTTCCGGAGTAGACTTCGGGAATCCCTCAAAAGGAACTCTCAGCGCCCAAAGCCTTGCGCAAGTAAGAGAGTCGGTTCTCCAAAAATGGTGCAGCGTGAACTACCAGAATATAACTGGAATCGCACCTATCAGCACATTGTTGAATTCTGTGCTAAAAAATGAGAATCTCAATTAAATCTTCGGTTGTCAGCAATATTGATTGCGGGCCGAAGATTTTTCTTCCCCACTTTTCATACTCGACAAATATTTTTTTGCTTTCGTCCTCACCGTATTCAAGGACATATCCTGACTTTGAAAGCTTTGTGTAGCTCACAACAGTTCAATCTCCAGGAACTTGTTTCGCATCTTTTTATTACACGCGACTTGCATCCGTAAGTCATGTGTGTGATAGTTGCTTAGATTGCTCTTTCAAAATGGTTTTGATAAGAGAAGAAAGCAAACAACAGAAACTCTAATAATACAATGGCACGCCGGACATCCGCACACACCTATTCACCTCAATCACGCCCACTTTCAAAAGGGGGTAAAACACTCAAGAATGCGATTTCACAACTAATGACTATTCTTAGTCGGACCCACGGGGTCAACGCTTCGAAAATATACGCACTCCTTAGTAAACCTGCTGCAATGAAAGAACTCATTGCTTGGATTACCGCTGGCTCTCCCGTTGGAGAACTTATTCAGAAAAAAAAATTAGGGGTGAAAAAAATAGAGCATTCCAAACACATTAGAATGTGCAGATTAATATTGAGGGAGGACTATGTTTCTCCAAACCTAATATCTGGAACTTTCGGGCTAGGGTACAGCGAGGAGCAACTCCAACACTTAGCAGATACTTTGCCGGATACGGAAACACTAGCTTTGCTTGGTGAAAAAGGATTCAGACTCGTTCCCACTCTTCCGCTTCCCACAACATCATTCGATATTTTACAGCTCAGTATTAAGACAGCGGAGGTGCCATTCGACAATTACTCAAATCTCAAGGGGCAGGACTTTTTCGATGAAGTCATACCTGCCGCAGAATGGATTGCTATTGACCTCGAAGATATGAGAACTAGTAACCTAAGCTTCAGGAAACAGATTGAATCTTTGCAGCCCAATGAGTACGTTGCCAGTTTTGTACAGACTCTCTACGCCACAATGGTGCAGTACTGTATCGATAAAGATACGATTTGCTACACTCATCGAGTGAGGACTTCTTGCGCGCATGAAAGTGGAGCTCGTGTGTATATTGGAAACTTTACCGACAACGGTCCTATGATAAATTGGGACACTGGCGACTTCCCAAACACTGATTGCTTACTCGCAAAAGGCTTTGATCTCTCATAAAATCACAATAATTTAATCCTACAGTACGTAGGATTTTTTAATACTTACAATTTTCTCGGTAAGTAAAAAAGAAATAGCTCCTGAAGTAATTTTTCAGTAATGTCACGATTGTAACATCTATAAGGACTCTCTTTTCTCTCATCGCAGATAAGGTCCAAGTGATAATTATGGTCAGCAAGAATACTCAAAATTAATCACTTCATCAATAATTACGCATTAGTGGCTATGATGGTGGTGATGATGACTTTTTGCAGCGCCCTTCCTTGAATAGTTTTTCAGGTATATAACAGCGAGAATGGTTACAATAGGAACGGTGAGAATAAGTCCGACACTCCCAACGATAATTCGTACTATCTCTGTTGCAAAAATTTCAAGATTAATATTTGTCATTATTCCAGCAGTTGAGTAGTTCATATAAAGAAGTAGCGGTAACGACGCACCTGTGTATGCGAGAACGAGCGTATTTACAAGTGCGCCAACGTGCTCGCGTCCAATTCTCATTGCCCGATTGTACACTTCCCTTCTTTTCATTTTTGGATTACTACCATAGAGCTCAGTAACAACTGCAGCCTGAGTTACTGCGATATCATCTAGTACTCCAAGAAATCCAATGATAAAAGCACCCAATAAAAGTGAAGTAAAATTTAAAGCGCCACCTGTATTAAAGTTGAGATACACTGCCTCTTCTGCTGCAAAACCAGAGAGCTTAGTTATTGAGACTGCAAAGAGCGCAAATATTCCTGTAAGAAAAACAGCTGATATAGTTCCAGTATATGCAACGAGTGACTCTCTATTAAATCCATGAGTAAAGAAAATTGCTGCAAAAAGAATTACAGCAGCAATGAGACTACTCGCAACAAGAGGACTCCAACCACTCAAAATTCCAGGTATTAAAACATATATGATAGCAAGAAAACTTGTAATAAGTGCAATTAATGAACGAACTCCCTGCCACCGCCCAAATAGAATTACAGCCACTACAAAAATACTTAGGAGTAAAAACAGCGCACCTTGTCGTGCCACAGCTGTTACAAAATAACTTTCCCCTCCATCAATAAAAACATTATGATTGAAATAAAAAGCGTCTCCTTTTTCTAAAGGCTGGAAATCATTCTCCATTTCAACGACATCTCCCTTTTCTGGCCCCTCTAATATCTCTGCACTCAACTTTTGAATCGTGTAGTCAGCACCAAAGAGATTTTGAATTTCTTCACTAAGAATTTCAAGAACTTTTCCCTTGTAATTACCTTGGAAATCAACATAAAGCTCCTGAGCACTTGATGCTTGTGGCATCAGAGTCGCCATAATAAACATTAAAAATAGTAATTTTTTTTTCATATATTTTGCTCTAAATTTTACACTATCAAAATTTTACACTAATTAACTGAACATGCTTTGCATATACCAAAAAATTCTAGTGCGTGATCATTAATAGAAGTAAATTTTTTTGATGACTTAATAATAACAGGAATTGCATGTTCAACACAAATTGAGACACTCTCCTTATCTCCACACGAAACACAAACAACATGATGGTGATGATGTGTTTGATACTCATAATATACACTACCGTCTCTAAAGTCTGCTTGGTGTACGATATTTTTTTGCGTGAATAGTTCGAGTGTTCGATAGGTTGTAGTGAGGTTCGCCACACCACTAATTCCCTTCTGAATCTCTTCAGTTGTTATTGGTTTTTTTTTATCCATAAGAAAAGCAAGTATTCCTACTCTAGGCAATGTGATTTTCATCTTTTTACTACGTAAGATTGTTTCTGCTTCTTCCTTAGATTTGCTATTCATAAAAGGTTAGGATAGTATTTATAAATGCAAGTTACTTGCATTTATAAATACTATCAAATTAATCTCATGTCAGCAATTCTTATCTCATCTCTTATTATCATGTGTGCATCACTTATCGGTGTCATCTTTACTTTTGGTGCGTTTAAAAAATACATAGATACGCGCATAGGTCTCTTGGTGAGCCTCTCAGCAGGTGTATTTCTCGTTATCGTAGTTCAGCTTATGGTTGAGGCATATGAGCACTCATATAACCCCCTATTGCCAACGCTCTGGGTTGGACTAGGAATATTTGGCATTCTTATACTTTTCAAATTGCTACCCGCTTTTCACCACCATCACGATGAGCATCACGAAAATAAAATTCATGATCATGTAGATGCACGAAAAATAGTATTGAGTGATGCTATTCATAATATTGGGGATGGTGTTCTATTGGCTGCATCTTTTGCGGTGAGTTTTCCTGTTGGAATAGCAACAACAGCAAGTATCTTTATTCACGAACTTGTACAGGAGATATCTGAATTTTTCGTATTACGTCAGGCCGGTGTCAGCACACAAAAAGCCTTGGCAATTAACTTTGCTGCATCGAGTACCATTCTTGTTGGAGCAATCGGTGGATTCTTTTTACTCGATACGTTTGAGGCTCTTGAGATTCCTCTCCTTGCACTTTCTGCTGGTGCATTCCTTGTTGTTGTCGCGCAGGACCTTATTCCGGAATCTATTCGACATTCACGAGCAAAGAAACAATATGCGCAACACTTCTCATTCTTCCTTATCGGAGCGGTACTTATGCTTCTCGTAAGTAGCCTCACAACGCATGGACACTAAGTTACTTACTTCCAAATTTGAGATACAGAATCGGAATAATCAAGAGAGTAAGAACGGTTGCAAAAGTAAGCCCCGTAATCACAGCGAATGCAAACGGTAACCATATTTGAGAAACAAATAGGAGCGGAAACATTCCAAATACTGTGGTCGCAGTAGTAAGAATGACTGGTCGTAGACGACTCACGGAACCTTTTACAACATAATCCTTATCTCCTTCCTTTCGAAGTGTTTCCATAACATCAACAAGAATGATGGAGTCATTGATGACCACTCCCACCAACGCAATGAATCCGAGCATAGCAGTGAACGAAAGTGTTAGTCCGAAAATAAACAGACCACCAAGAACTCCAATTAAGCCTAGTGGTACAACGGAGAGGATAATAAATGTGTTTCTGAATGAATTGAATTGCCAGACGAGAACTGCGATTACAAGTAAAAGACCGAACAGTAGCGTATACGCAAGCTCGACAATGGCCTCGGCTCCCTCATTTGACTCACTCCCCACAGTCATAGTTATCGTTTCTGGCAATTCAAGCTCATTTGCTCTTTTATTAAATTCTGAAAATATGTCTCTCGGAACAAATCCGGATAATAACTGTGAATTGACAGTGAGTACTCGCTCCCCTTCTTCATGGATGATTTGAGAAGAAGCTTGTCGCACTCCGTCTTCCAAAAGTGAACCCAGGAGAACTTCTCCAGCGAGTGGTGTTTGGATTGGAAACGTTTTTAGCTCATCGTAGGTTATATGGTTTGTTTGCGTGTGATTAATTGCACCAGCATTAAGTGCAACCTTCATACGCACGTCAACATCCCCCGCCTTTTCGAGACGCAGACTTGTTACGTCAACACCATTGAGTGTGGCATTAATAATTTGAGAAAGTTGAAATGGCGTTATTCCAACTTGCGCAAGTCGATCTCTCTTAAAGAGAAGTGCAATGTCTACCGCCCCTTCATCCAAAGAAGTTACTACTTCTGTTGTACCAGGAATCGACCGAAGGATTCCTACGGCTTCCTGCGTAAGTCGAGATAGTTCTTCAAGATTTTCACCGGTAAATTTTATTTGTATGGGATCACCAACAGGCGGGCCTCCTTCGGGAATTATGACTTTTATATCTATTGTATCTAGCGTCTTTTCATATTCTCTAAAAGCATCTATAATCTCTTGGCTATATTTACTATCTGGAAATTCTAATGAAATAGTTGCAACGTTGGCACCACTTCCTCCACCACCAAACAAACTTAGTGAACCAACTGTTGTTGTGTATGATTCGACATTATCAAGAGTTTGAATAAAATTCTCAACCTTCTGAACCTCTAATGAAGTACTTTGTAGTGTTGACTGTATTGGTAGTTCAATATCAACAGAGAGGCTCTCAGGGTCCTGTGACGGGAAGAATTCAGATTTAATCAGCCCAGTACCCACAAGAGCAAATGATCCAACAAAGAGCACAGCAATAGTAATAAAAATATTTTTTTTATACTCTCTACTCTGTAACACTTTTCGTAGATATATTTCATATGCGCGAGTAATCACGGAAACATAATGAGCTCTTTTACGAATAAGCACTTCTGGCTCTTTGAATTTAAGCTCAAAAAACCATTGTGCAATTAGGGGAATAAATATGAGTGCAACAAATAGTGATGCGATTAAAACAATGATAATAGTTTTCGGAATTGATGCAATGAATTGTCCTGTAACACCAGATAGAAGTAACAAGGGCACAAAAACAGATATGGTTGTGAGCGCACCTGCAACAACAGGCTTTGCAAAAACTTCAAGTGTTTTTTTGGCTGCATCAAAATAATTCATACCTTCGCTCATATAATCAGAAATACCTTCAACAATCACAATTGCTGAGTCGATTAAAATTCCAATTACGAGAATAAGTGAAAAGAGCGAAAGAAAATTAATTGTCGAACCTGTAAGTGGTAACCCAATAAACGCAATTGTGAATGAAAGAGGAATTGCAATTCCTGCAATAATCGCCTCACGAATACCTAGCCCGAGAGAAAGAATAATAAGTACAATAAGTACAGTCTGTAATCCAGAAAAAACAAGGTCAGATAAGGACTTTTGAATTTCCGCAGCTGCACTATAGACCGTTACAAAAGATGCTTCAGAATTTTCTTGCGCAAGAGTATTTTGTACGGAATCTTCAACTTTTTTTACGAGCTCTGTTATATCCCCTCCTTCTTGTTTGAATATTGAAAAAAGTATTGCTTGCTGCGGCGGGCCATTATCGATTCCTACGCGTGACGAACTCGTCTGCTCTGCTAAACCATCTTCGATTCTCAAAGCAACATCGCGAACAAAAATATATACCCCGTTTCGCTCAGCGATAATTATTGATCCAAGGTCATCTATACTTGAAATATTATTTGAAAGATATAGTCGATAATTCCTCTCGTCAAAAGAAATTGATCCTGGCGGAAGTACAGTGTCGCTATTTCTAATAGCACTTGAGATGTCGTTTGCATTTAATGCAAACAGCGACAGCTTTGAACTATCTAGTATGATATTTATTTCCCTCTCTGGAATTCCACTCACTTGTACATTGGAAACATTTTTTACTGAAGTAATATCTTCCTTAATTTTATCGGCTTGTTTACGTAAAGCAGTAAGTGGTTGCGCTGATGTCATTGCAAAAATATAAACAGGCTGATCGTTGAATTTAAGTTGCTGTACAAGAGGTTCGTTGGCAGTACTCGGTAAATCACTTGATACCTCATCCACTCTATTTTGCACATCACTCAAAGCTTCACGAATATCAACATCAGCAGTAAATTCAATTGTAATACTCGAAACCGACTCGATTGAACGGGAATCAATGTTTTTAACGTTCTTAATACCTCCAATAAGGCTATTTTCCAAGACATTAGTAATAGACTCTTCAACATCAAGCGGCGACGCACCTGGGAAGGAAGTCGTAACATTAATAATTGAAATAATAATTTCTGGAGAAGCCTCTCTCGGTATTTGATTAAGAGAAAAGAGACCTGCAATTATAGAAAGAATGAGTAAGAAGAGAGTGAATGATTTTTTCCTGAGAAAGAAAAACATACTTAATTAATTATAACTTCTTGACCTTCCCGTAAGCCACGAGCATCGGCAATAATAGACTCGGACGTCTCAAGACCACCAGTAACAGTTACTTTCTTACCAAGTAGTGCGCCCGTTTGTACTGGCAATTTTACAAGGATATTTTCCTCATTTACGATAAAAACAAATGTATCAATCCCAATTACAGATAAAGCAGATAGAGGTATTGTAAGTATTTTATTTTCTAGAGGAGTAGCAACATTATCACCTACAGCAATCTCACCATTGGTTGGAAGTGAACGTTTTAATGTACATTGCACAGTATCACCTTCTGTAAGGGTGGTATTCTCCATAAGTAAAATTTCTACTTTTATTTTCTTTCCTGAACCAATCAGAATACTTCCAATATTATTAATAATACCAACTTGATCAACTATTGTTGCAACAGTATCTTTATCTACATATGCAACTTCATCTTCAGTAATATATGTTACTGCTTGTAGCTGGTCTGCACTTCGTACGGAACCCATAACTTGTGCAGTTGAAACAAAATCACCTTTATTAAAATCACCCTCAACAAAAACACCACTGATTGGAGCTGTTATGTATGTTTTTGCTAATCTGTTTTGTGCAGATTGTTGTCGGAGCTCAGATTGTCGCAGTTGCTGACGCGCCTGGTCAACCTGCTCTGGAGTTACTTGTGCCTGATTGAGAGCAACGCTCTTATTTGCTAGTGCTGAGTTATATGCATTTAATGCACTTAAGTATGTTGCACTTCGTGTGTTTGGTATTGGAATAACCCAATCTCTTCCATTGGAAGCATCCCCTGCGAGAGTAAGTCGTATACCACAACTACCAATTGCAACAGGAAATTCTGTCGAAGCAGTCGCAATTCCACTTTCAAGTCCATCGAAATCATAAGCAGAGCCTCCACTAGAGGCATAGACCCTCACATCATATTGACCTTCATTTTCACAACGATAACTTCCCGAAACCAGAGGAGCACCACCGAGAGAACCGGACCCATTATCATCTGCCGGATACGCCCGCAGGTCATTATTGAAAAGAGCAGACCGTGCCGCTACCACTGCCGCATCTTGTTGATTCTTAACCACATCAAGCTTTCCACCACCTGATGCAGTTGTGTTTTTGAGTAAATCATTAAGAGATGCTCGACTCCTTGCAACATCCGCTTTTGCATCCTCAACTGCAATGGACTCATCAATATTTTCTAAAACAAAAAGTGTTTGTCCTGCACGAACAACATCATTTTCTTGCACCATGACACTCTTAATTTGCCCTGATGTTTCTGCTTGTATCGAGGGTGATTCTACTGATTCAATTGAGCAAAGTGCTTTGAGTGGTTCATCAAGTGTTCCTCCGATTGTGTATGTACTTACTGTCGGAATCTTAATATTGTTTATCTCTTCTTCTTTAGTAAACTTAGCAGCGATGGCATTAATAAGGATTAGCAGAAAAAAAAACCCGAGAATTATTTTCCAGTTTTTTTTGCAAAATAGAGCTGTTTTATGTTGAACTTTCTTAATTTTTGAGATATTCATATATTAGACATACTACAGGAAAATGAGATTAACTCAAGTTTGAAGCAACGGGCATCTTTTGAAAATATTCATCTGAACTCACCAAATCTACCATTATTTTTGCAACTTTTTTACGCGAAGTAAAAGCTTCAGCGGGACCATTCTCTGTGAGAGTATAGCTCTCAGTAGAAACTGAGCTCGGGTCGAAATCTTCATTTTCATCCTCAGTAAAATTAGCATCTGATAACTTGAGCACCCTCAAAACTGTCCAATCTAGATTTGAATTTTTAAGAACTTCAGTATGATGAATGCCATCCATAATTCTTTCCTTATCGATTATTTTGATAATCCAATTTCCAATTTTATCGAATACAGATGGCATATCTCCCTCTATCCGAACACCGGTTCCGGTAAGACTCACAATTCGCTTAATCTTCTTTGTCCTCATTGCCTCTATAATATTTTTAATTCCTTTCGTTTGCATACGAGGGTTCGAGCCCTTTATATGCCCAACAACGCTAATCGCAGCATCACATTCAGATACGGCTTTTGCAACATCGGTCTGCGAAAGAATATTACCCTCAATAACACGAATACCTTCAGGCAAATAATTTCGTGCTTCTGGATTGTACACAAAAGCTACCACCTCATGCTTATCTTTAAGGGCTTGCTTAACAACCTCTACCCCAGTTCTTCCGTCTGCTCCAAAGATACAAATTTTCATATAATAATTTTTGATTTTAATTTAATATTATTCAATCTCTACAATTATTTCATTTCTCAAAAGAAAAGGTATTGAAAGTGGTGGATTATATTGTGCTGACGCAAAGCCACCTATAACCACAACATCATCTGCTGTTAATTTTTCAGCTAAGAATGCTTTCTTGGTTGCGACTCTTGACTCTGTTGCATACCAAGTATATCGAAGTACAGCCACTTTTCGTGCAGGAACCTCAAGGAGAATAACCCTGTCAGAGTTTGGTTTTGGAATGGTTTCAAGAGTGTATTCGCTCGGCATCACAAATGAAACTTTTTTTTCATTTGAATCACCTTCACTTATCACTGGTGTCGTCATTGCAATTTTTTGCGATTTACTAGCGCTTTCTTCTGTACTCTCATTTTGACCAGCTGAGTCTGATGAAACAACAGGTGTCGTCATTGCAATTTTTTGACTTGCCGTATTATTTCCAAAGATGTAGTCAGCAATGATACTAAAACCACTATTGAGCGAATCTCGATAGGTACCGTTCACAGTAGTTTGCGCAATAATATAAGGCTCATAGATTCTTATTTCATATTCACCTTCTTGAGATACGATAGTATACAGTGGCTCTTCAATACTTCGCACTGAAAGCCAAGTAAAAAGAAACCATATAATGAGTAAGATAACAATAATAATAATCGCAGTTTTCATATACCTAAGTATAACAGATTTACCTTCTATCCTGAACTATTTCTGAAGAAATCAAAGTTATGGGACGAGTAAAAATGTTCCGACGCAACTAAACAACGACTCACTATTACGAAACTGATATTTATCGTAAGTAATATTTGATAAGATTCTTCACTCCTGCTAAATTCTCTTTCCACTCGATTGTTGCATGTGTCTTAAGCTCGACAGTGATTGCAGGGATGCCGATAGATGCGAGCCACCCTTCTGCATCACCAGTTATCTCATATGCATCAAAAGATTTAATGGGTGCGTATCCTGATGCTGTTGCGTAAACATTCATCACATCAATAGTTGCAGGAAGTATTCCATTTTCACATTCTGATGCGTAGACCGCGTTTCCCTGGCTATGCCAAAAAGTAACAGCATCAGGCTTTTTCGCTAACACAAAATCTTTGATTGCAAGAGATTCTGGTTCTGAAAACGCGCTTGTTCCTGCACTCACCACATTACCACGCCATGAACTCTCTGGCTTCCATTTGCATGCAAAGTTTCTATTGAGATCAATTCCATTTGCATTGAATCGCCCAAGTGCCTCGTTTGTTCCAATTGGAATATCTGTTGCCATAAAACGACCCTCTTTGCCAACAGTCTTATAGAGTCCATCTGGATTCAACACTGGAATTATGGTGAGCTGCATATTTGCAGGAACAGCTTCGGGATTGATCTTGAAATAATCAATAAATTGATATGCAAGAATTACTGTATTCCATTCATACCCCCCATGGATGCCTCCAACAAACAATAGATGTTTACTACTTAAACTGTCTGCATTTCCGAACGTATAAGCCTCAATCTTTCTCCCCAAAACCGAGTTTCCAATTGTTTCTATTTTTGGATCTATAGATGTAGCAACCTCTTCTTCTTGAACTTCAATTATCTCCTCAACACTGGTCGGTTCAGGATTTTTGTTTCCATAATTAGCAAAGAGGAGAAACGCCAAAACGCCGCAGAATGCGGCGATGATGACGATCGAAAGAATTATCTTTGCTTTAAAGTTTTTTACCTTAAGGTTCGATGAATTTTGTGTTGGATCTATTGAGGAAAGCATTATTATTTATAGTGATCGAGAAGTGCTTTGAATCCTTCGATGTTTTTACTTGTCTCTGGTGAATCATGTGTTGTAAGAAGTACGCTTACTGCAGGAATTCCTTCCTTTGCTAACCAGTTCACCATATCTCCTGTTGTCGAGTAGAAATCAAAGCTATCATACGATTTGTACCCTGATGCTTTTGCAAATAGATCTGTAATCTTACTTGTCTCAGGAAGGACTCCGTTACGACAGTTTGATGAGAATACTCCTCCGGCCGCACTATACCAAACAACAGCCGCACTTGGCTTATTGGTTACTACATAATCTCGAATAGCTTGAGATTCAGGTTCTGAGAAAGCCATATCTCCCCCGCTTACATCTTTATTTTGCCATTTTGCACTTGATTGCCATTCACAATCAAAGTTTCTATTAAGGTCGACATTATTTGCATTAAAGCGTGCTGCTGTTTTTTCTGTTGCGGAAGCTGTGATATCAGATGCTTGTACTCCCCCTTCGTAATCAGGAGCAATATCACTCAGTCCATCCGGGTTAAGTACTGGGATAACAGTTACTTGAATATCCTTTGCGATTATATCTTGGTTATCTTCTATATAATCCATAAGCTCATATGCTACTGCTGATGTATTCCAAGAATAGCCCCCGTGGATTCCTCCAACAAAGAGAAGTTCTGTATCTCCTGTTCCATATTGATACGCAACAATATCTTTTCCTTCAACTGAAGAACCGATTGTTGTTTTTCGTGACCATTTTTCTTCTACCGGCTTTTCATTTTCAGCTTTTTCTTTAGCTGACATTTCTACATCCTGCTCACCTTCTGCAGAAATGTCATTAAGCATTGATGTATCTGTTGTTATGTCTCCACCCTCTTTTTGAGTAATAAAATAAAATCCTAAACCGATTGCTAATAAAATTACTAGTGTGATGATTATTTTTTTCATACTTTCATTATAGCACATTGTTATAGTTGGATATTGCGTACGAAATTAAATGTGCCTTTACATTTCATATAAAGTGTGCTTTTGTATTAAATAGATACTTGGCAATAAAGCCAAATCGCTCCACAAAAATATGAAACTACTATATCTCACGGTCCTACGATCAGTCTTGGACTGCTTCGACGAAGTCCCTGACGCACATCCAGTTCCTGAACACATCGCGATTCACCGTTCGCGACGCGATGTTGCACACGAGGCTCACACGCTTTCAAGAGTCGGCTTTAAAATAGTCTCCGAGACCCTTACCGCGACTTTCGTCGAGAACAAGACTACTGGCATCCGATTGAAAATCATCGAGCCTGACGTCGAACAACATGTCGCATGGGCAGTCAGGGCGCGAATAAAATTCTTCGAACTCGAGGATGCTTTCCGGAACAACCACCAGTTCGCTGCTTGTGGCAACAGGATTCGAAATACTGATTTTTTGGCAGTACGGTTTCGCCACGTTCAAAGTGGCGCAGTAATCCAGCTCGTCTGGAGAAAGAAACAATTGTTTAAAGGAATCTTTGAAGGCACTCTGCGAGTGAAGGAGAATGAATTCTTCCACGTATAACACTCTCCCAAACCCGAAGGGTTTGGGAGATTTTTTATTTTCAAACTAATTAATTGACACCAATGCTTTTTAAAAATTAATTTCTTATCCTATCCGCAAAAGCCTTCAGCTCTTCCTGTGTTTTTTCTATATTTTCAAAATGAGCAAGTTTCTCTCCCTTCTTAAGTGGAACTAGGTGCACATGTGTATGTGGCACAGAAAGACCCTCGATTACCACAGCGATTGTGTGTGAAGATGTCTTTGCATCAAGTAAATGAGCGACTTTTTGGACAGCAAGAAAAAGTTCTGTGTACTCATCCTCATTGAGATCTAGATGTCTTTCTGAATGCTTCTTCGGTATAACGAGTGTATGACCTTCTTTTGACGGATATTTATCCAGAAAAGCCATGTGCTTTTCGTCCTCCCAAATAATTTCATGTTGTGGTGTTTTTGTCTCTAGGATTGAGCAGAATATGCAAGTTTTTTTCATGTAATTAGTATAGCAATTTTTAAAACATGTAGATGTGTTGACATATTCTAACATTTAATGTAGTTTCAATTTTAGAACCATGATATTTACAAACGCAAACACTATCGGAACGACCGAAGAAGACCAAGGCCTCTTGCGCCAAGTCACTATCGCACTTCAATGTCTTTTTAAGATCACAATAACTCAGAGGGAGTGCACTAAGAAATGGAATGTCCACAATGTTGACTGCCATTCTCTTGCTCGACTACTGTCTCTCATTTTTTCAGAGTGTAAACTGGTGGATGGATCACTTATTGGACTCAAAAAAGGTGAGGGAGTCGAACAATTCTACTTATACAGAACGAACCATTCCTGGATTGTTACCCCCGACGGCGCAATTATCGACCCGTACCCAATGGGAATCACGCCAGTCGGCTCAGTACTTCTTGTTCCGACTATTGAAAATTCCTACAATGCTCACGGATCAAATCTCTATGAGGCAAATCCTGGAATACGATTAAATTTTGATGTAACCGATAGTTGGAGACGTGCGAGAAGTCACCTGAGAACAATCCGCAAATACAGAACTGACGAAATGGTGATGCGATTCGCTCACAGTATTTCAGAAGTCTAGTGTCACACACCTCCCACCATTAATTTGGTCGGGGGTTTTTTAATAACTATTTAAAAATACACCTCTCTCAAGGTGTATTTTTAATTTGCGAGTATCGCAACAATTATTTTTTCTTTTTTGTCACCGCTTTTTTTGCCACCGCTTTTTTCGTTACAGTTTTTTTGACTGAAGCCTTTTTTGCAGAAGCTTTAGCAAGAGTTTCCTTTTTAGGCTTTGTTCTTGGCTTTGCTTTTACTTTTGGGTATCCACCTTTTTCTGAAACTTCAGCATCAACTGCGTTAGTCATATCATTCGCGTTCGCCTTAGCAACTGAAGAATCAGCTGACTTAGGATTATTCAAAAGGGTGTTAAGGATTTGATCTAATTTTGTGTATATTCCAGCAAGCTGCTTTTCAAGCTTCTCATGAGACGCACTAGATGTAGTAGATGGAGCATCATATTTTTTGAAAGATCCAGCACCTCGCGAATCTCCTCGATCACCTCCACGTCCTCGATCTGCGCCGTAGCTAGAGCCTCCTCGATCATTTCCTCCTTGAGCACCGCCTTGTGAAGCAAAACAGTCTCGGCAGTACACAGGCTTTCTTCCGTTCGGTAGAAATGGTACTTCAGTTTGAGTTTTACATCCTGCGCAAGTTGCTGGGTGCATTTGAGCTGGTGCTCCGCTTCGTCCGCCACGATCACCTCCACGTCCTCGATCACCTCCGCGGTCTCCTCCAAAGCCTGAACCGCCTTTATTTCCTCCGTAGCTAGAGCCGCCTTTATTTCCTCCGTAATCTGAACTTCCTCTGTCTCGTCCATAGATTGCACCGCCTTTACTCCCTCCTGATGTATAGTTATTTTTCATGTGCGAAATTGTACACGATTATAGAAATAAAACAAGTCCTTTGATGGATTGTCAACAGCAGCACGGTTTTCTTACTCCACATACTTGGAATGCACTATTTTTTAGTAAAACCTTCCATTGCTCTCAAGACTTCCATTGGCAACATGTAGACAACTGTATTGCTTTGGTCAGATGACATATCATTTACTGATTGAAGGGTTCGCAGGTGAAGCGCTCCTGGAATTTCTGCGAGCCTAGCTGCCGCTTTTGCAATGTTTTCTGATGCAGCAAGCTCTCCTTCAGAGTTAATAATCACTGCTCTCTTTTCTCGTTCTGCTTCTGCCTGCTTTCCAATAGTTCGTTCAAGGTCTGGTGGAAGACTCACATCCTTGAGCTCAACGTTTTGAACCTGAAGTCCCCATGCATCCGTTTCCTTGTCGACTATTTCTCTGATACGATCCGCAATTTTGTCTCTACTTGAAAGCAATTCATCAAGTGTTACTTCTCCTACAATATTTCTCATTGTTGTTTGTGCGTATTGTGAAATTGCATACCGATAATCCTCCACCTCAATCACCGCCTTGTTTGCATCATTTACCTTATAATAAATAACAGCGTTCACACGTACAGAAACATTGTCCCTCGTGATTGCATTTTGATCGGGTACATCAACAGCCTTGGTTCTAATGTCTACCTTTTGATACATCTGAATAACTGGCAAAACAATTCTCCATCCAGGTTGCATAATTGAACTAAACTTTCCAAATGTGAATTTTACTCCTCTTTCATATTGATTAATTTGTCGAATACTAATCAGAACTACGAATAAAATAAATAAAACTATGTATGTCATATATGTATAGAATAATTAATAATGACTTTATTGTAGCATCTTATTTACTCGCTTCTTGTTCCAATCACAAAATGTTACAATATCACCATGTCAGATTCAGAAATCATATTAAAACTCGATAATGTCGGAAAAACCTTTTCTACGTCAAGTGGACCCTTGCAGATTCTCAGCGATGTTTCATGCGAAATTCGCCGGGGTGAAAAAATTGCAATTATTGGACCTTCGGGCTCAGGTAAATCAACACTTCTTTCTCTTATTGGACTACTCGACACTCCAACAACGGGAACATTTGATATTGCGGGTGAATCTGTTACAAATCTTGACGAAGCAGCTAAAGCAAAATTTCGAAACAAGCATATTGGCTTTATATTTCAATCATTTGAACTTATTGCACCATTTACTGTGGCGGAAAATATTGTTGCGCCACTCCAAATCGGAGGGCAAACAATTGCGTACAAAAAAATTAATGCTCTTATCGAAACACTTGGTCTTACACAAAGACGTGATGTTATGACGCAAACACTCTCTGGAGGAGAAAAGCAGCGAGTTGCCATTGGACGCGCACTTGCAAATAAGCCCACACTACTTCTTGCGGATGAACCCACTGGAAGTCTCGATCGAGCAACAGGTGAAAAAGTTCTTTCACTATTACTTGATACCGTAAAAGAAACAAATACGACACTTATTATCATTACGCACGACGAGACTATTTCTGATCGCATGGATAGAATATTTGTTCTTAAGGATAAGACATTGCATGAGCGCACTTAAGCTCATTCTTCTGTATAGCCTTCGTATTGTTCGTCGCGAATGGCGACGTTTCGTATTACCTCTCGTCTCCCTCACAGTAACGAGTATTGTACTTGTAGTAATCCTTCTCATTACCGCATCGAGTACACAACTTCTGGAGGAACAAGCGCGCGAATTACAGGGTGGCGACGTGGTTTTCGAAAGTAATTCACCGTTTGATGGCGCCACCCTCTTTTCGAGCGCAGATATTTCTCCGTCAGATGTTTCTGAAAAAATAAGTTTTTCAGGAACGCTTCAAAGTGAACTACGGACGTCGGCTTTTACAGTGGAAGTTGTTGATGCGAACTATCCACTTTATGGGGAGTTACTATTACGCAACGACATATTTAATCAAATTGAAAACGATATTGTATATATCGATGAGATTGGTCTTGAGCGATTAGGAGTATCAGTCGGTGACAGTGTTTCATTTGGTGATGCATCATTCATAGTCGCTGGAGAAGTTCTCACAAAACCAACTTCCCTCTTTGGTGGATTTAGTTTTTTACCAACAGTATTTATGAGCATTGAGAGTTTTGCAAAAGCTGGAATAGACCCCGCACTCTTGCGTGCTGAGTATTCTTATTCTGCAAAAGTTTCTGCAATTAGCTCTGAAATGATTGCATCACTTCGCGCAATCGAGGAAACATCTCCCCTTCTAAATGTTAATATTGCTGGGCAAGATCAGCGCGGACTTCAATTTGGACTTGCAACAGTTTCTGACTTTTTAATCATAGCAGTACTTATTACTGCAGTTCTTGCGGCCGTGAACGTATACGCGAGTACGCTTTATCTCGTATCAGTTGAACGAAAGAGTCTCGCGGTCTTCCTTGCGCTCGGTATGATAAAAACAAGACTTGTATGGGTTCTAGGTACTGCTCTCATGTATGTCGTACTACTTGCAAGTGCACTCGGTACATTACTTGGAATTGGCTTATTCAAACTTCTCCAGAGTGGAATTGCCAGTCACTATCTTATCTCGCTCCCAACGCCAAACATACTCACATATAGTCTTGTGAGCTGTGTTCTTATATTTTTAATTTCAGTAATGTCGTTTATTCCTGCAATTCGCAAAAGCCTCGAGCTTAATCCTAAGCAAATTCTCATCGGTGGTGATGACACTCCTCGGGGACGACGCTCTTTTCTTTCGCTTGCAGTCATTACATTTTCAACTCTAGTTCCACTTGTACTACTCGCATCATTTCTCCTACAAAGCATACTGCAAGGAGTTCTCGTCATCGGAGGGATTGCTGTTATTTATATATTTGTTGCAATAGCTTACACTTTTTTTATACGTATTCTCTATAAGCAAAGAGTGCGGATTCCGTTTTTCCTACGAAGCATTGTGAGTCAGAAATATGCAGACGGACTTTTTGGTGTCGTTTCTTTTGCTTCATTGTTTGTTGCTCTTGCCGCATTATGTACACTTGCGTTGACACAAGTTTCACTTGAACGGTTTCTTGCAAATGATTTGACACAAACAATTCCTTCGACGTATATCCTTGATGTACAACCTTCGCAGAAAGACGAGCTCGCAGAAAATTTTCCTCAAATTGAGTTATTCTCAAATGTGCGAGCTCGTATAATTGCGATTGATGAGTTGCGAATTCAGGATGAACTCGCGGCAGGAAATCTTGATGTGTCGGGCGAGCTCGGGCGCGAGTTCAATCTCACTGCGCGGAATGAATTACTTCAAAGTGAGTCAATCGTTGATGGTGAATGGTCAGCAGGAAGAAGTGGTGAAATATCGGTGGACGAGGAATTTGCCAAGCAGGCAGATATCGAGATTGGATCAAAGATTACCTTTTCTATACAAGGATTTGAAGTGTCCGGCACCGTCACCAGCTTTCGCAGTACTGACTCTCGGTCGGGCTTACCGTTTTTCTATTTTGTTCTCTCACCAGAGGATATTGATATGTTCCCAAGTGTTTATTTTGGATATGCATACATAGAGGCAGATATTCAAGCTGCTCTCGGGAGATTTGTCGCAACTACTATGTCGAATGTTTCTGTGCTTGAAACACAAGCACTGGGAACTCTTCTCTTGCAACTCGTAGGAACACTTCTTATTCTCGTATTAATAGTTACTTTACCACCACTACTCATTGCGACGCTACTCATTGCTATGCTCGTAGTTTCTTCATATGCGACTCGTAGGCGCGATGGAGCGCGCTTGCGCGCTCTCGGTATGACTCGAAAACGAAGCTTTTGGCTCTATATACTCGAGACACTTTCAGTTGCTTCTCTTGCTTCAGTATTTGCCTATGGAATAGGTGTTCTTGTTACCCTACTTGTAAATACATACTTTCTCAAACTCGATGTGAGTCCAATATATGACACTGGACTCATTGTCGGTCTTGGTCTCATTATCTTCTTCATCTTTAGCATTGCACTCTATCTATACAAAACTGATACATTAGAACTTAAGGAAATATTGTCACATGAATAAAAAAAATATAATTATGGGTTCGATACTAGTAGTTGTGATAGCGATATGCACTATTGTATTTTTACTTTTTGGAAAATCGATTACAGACAAGGGTACTATCGCAGATACAAACACATCGACACAAACCCCTCGTCCGAGCGACACTGCTGAAATAAAAATAATTGCTTTTGGAGATAGTCTCACTGCAGGGTTTGGGGTTATTCAAAGCGAAGCGTACCCTGCACAGCTTGAAGTCGCTCTTCGTACCCAAGGATACAATGTTTCAGTAATCAACTCAGGAGTGAGTGGTGAAACTACTCGCGGAAATCTTGAGCGAGCGAATTTTATACAAAATCAAAATGCCGATATTATACTTCTTGGTATCGGAGGAAATGATGCACTGCGATCTTTGCCAGCGAATGAAACCGAAAAGAATATGCGAGCAACTATTGATATACTGGAAGCTTCGATAGAACCACCAATCATACTCCTTTTACAGATGCAGGCACCGCTTAATGCGGGTATTGAATACAAGCGTGACTTTGATGCAATCTATCCAAAAATCGCGAAAGAAAAGGGTTTGATACTCATTCCCTTTATTACTACAGATATCTTTACGGACCAAAAAAATAAACTCGCTGATGGAATCCACTACAATGCAACCGGGTACAAAAAAGTTATTGACAAGCAAATCATTCCTGCACTTCGAGAAATTCTAAAGGGGCCGAATGTGACCCCTTTAGAATAACGAAATGAAAGACGAAGAAATAAAAAACTCTATTTCTTTACCTTCTCCTTCTTTGGTTTCTTTTTCTCTTTCTTTTTGTCTTGTCCTTTTGCCATGGTTTTCTTATTAAAAATTATATAAAATCGAACACTCATATTATAATCCCTCTCGAGCTCAAGCGCTACAAGCAAATCAGTAGATATCAAGAATAACTTTTAGTCTATTGCTTACAAACTACTGTCTAAAAATTTCCTGAGGGCTTCTAAATCTCTCTTTTCAACATCGTAATGATAGGTGTGTATGCCGAGCGACACTGCGCTTTTGACGGCTTCTAGATTATGTTCAAAATAAACAACTTCGTCATTCTTCAGATTAAACTTTTCTAGTAGTAGTATGAAATATTCTGGATTGACCTTGTCTGGATTATGTTTGAGTGTGAATAATTCATAAGGCAAATTAATGAGCCCGAACGCAATGAGTTGTTCATCATTTGCATTAGTGACTATTATTTTTTTGTTGGAATACATTTCTAAAAGCTGGTGGAGTTCGATATGAATTTCACCATTAACTGTGAATGTATTCGCCGCATCTACTAAAATTGTTTTCATGGTTTTATTATAACCTTTTTTAGGCTTTAATTGCATGATATTATGAGACGATGGAACACATCCCTACACCACCACCTAAAGGACCTCTAGAAGAATTAGGGCCAAAAGAAACAACCGAAGTGGAAGCACAGAACGAAGAACCAATTAATCCCGAGCTTGAAAGGCTTGAGGAGTCTTTAGAAGCAGACATTTCCGAAATAAAGGAAGATGTGCAAAAGCCCGAAAATAAAATGAGGTTTTTAAAAACCTTAGGAAAAAGTGGTTTGGCAATTACGACGGGTCTGTTTATTAATTATGTATATCAATTTAGAGACAAAGTTTCTGAAAAAATAACCCCGGAAGGAGTTGAGTACGCCCACGAAGATGCAGAAACTGAACATATTCTCAATGTTTTATCTGGCAAAGAACAATACACCGAAAGTGAAAAAGATTTTATTGTCAAAAATATAACCAAGCAATGGTGTCGCGTTTACCACCAACCTATTCCAGATGATATAGAAAACTGGACTCTCGAAAAGTTTAAGGAATTTCATAAAGGAAACAGCGCTGGTGACAGGAGAATTGAGAACATTGATGATATTCTTACCACTCCTTTTCATATGAAGAGACTACATGCTTCACTTTGGGACTTAGCAAAAAGATCAGGTAGTCCCAAAATACGCTGGAGTACTGCAGAAGAATCTTGGCTCTCAGATGAGTATCACAGGGCACACTATAACCCACTCACAAACACCATACTTTTAGCACCAGAAGATATCGATAGAGATTTTTTTGAAATGTTTGTTAAAGAATCAACACATGCAATTCAATTTAAAGATAATCCCATTTCAAGTAGTGTAGTTGCAGTTATGGATTTTGTGAAAACTGCTACAGTTAGCTACAATACGCAGACAAGCTTAGAGGAAGCACAATTACATCTTTATGATAGACAAGGCACTCTAGAGTATGATGCGCACAAGATAATTGAACCCAAATTAAGAAGCAAGGTATATCTTTCTTTTTCAAAAGATCTAGATGAGCATAATGATCTCAATAAAAATTCTCAATAATATTGTGTAGCAAATTTTAAGTTTTTTGTTATAATATTTTTACATGTATATTATTGCGCAAAGAATATTTCAGCGAAAAAGCGAGCTTATTATGTTTTTGGCAGGCCTGTTTATCTTACTGAGCGTTATAACTGTTGCAATGACAGGTGATTTTGTTTTTTGGAAGATTGCAAAATTTTTCTATATGATTGGAGTAGTTTTTATTATATTTGATAAATAATCATGTTTGGATTTGAAATATTTGGAATGGAATTATACCAACTGCTTTCATTTGGGAGACAGCTTGGTCTGTCTGTGGCGGGAGCTGCCTCCCTCTGGGCAATGGTTTTTTTATACTTGGCGCATAATAAAAAAGTTGAAGATTCTGCGGGAATATTTCTCACTTGGATTGGATTACGAATGAGATGGTTAGTGATTGGTGGTGGATTTATGGCATTTGTAATGTGGTCTGCACTCACAATAATATTACCAGTCTCAGCTCATGAAGGCGTAACATTGGTAACCAATAAAGAAGGCGTGCTCAGTGCAATGAACCTTATGACCCCGCTTTATATTCTTATCGCAGGTTTCTCTTTTTTTGCGCTCGTACAATATAAAAATCCATATATTCTCTTTAATAGCAAGAGAGGAGTTTCTTGGTTTTATATTACAACTTTTGTATTGAGTAGTATTGCAATTAGTTACTATACTGATTTACGTGGACTCCCTGCCAACGAATCTTTTTTTCATATATTTCATGGATTCCATTCTCTATTCACACTTGGAACAGTACTTTGTCTCGATTTTATGTTTTTGAGCACACAAAATGCACCTTTCGTACAAAAACATATCTTTCCATTATTTCCACAAATTAGTAAAGTGATATGGGTAGGACTTTCATTAGACCTTCTTAGTACACTACTTATATTTCCAGATGCTGTCGCATTAACACCACGGTTTTATTTCGCACAGATTGTTGTCGGGGTTTTGATAATTAATGGAATACTTCTTTCTGGAATTATCACGCGAAGAATTTTAAAAAATATTAAAGAGGGTCACATTGAACGCTCATTACGCTGGGAGCGTTTTGCAACAATAGCTGGTGCAATCTCAATAACTTCATGGCTATCGATTACTTTTGTTGATCATTTTCATTATATGAATATTTCACTCGACATACTATTTGGACTGTACATACTCGTGATTACTACAATTATTGTTGGGCACGAGATTTGGAATAAGATAGATACGCGAGCTGAGAAGTTACATATAGATATGTAACTTGATTTGTTATTTAAATTTCTACGGCTCGTGCGAAAAACTGAAACTATAACAGTCAAGTAATTTACCAGAGCCACACTTACATGAACTCAAATATTGACCAAAAACACTGGACTACTTGCCTCATCTGCCATGGACTAGGAAAAGTCACGCGGGCTCCTTCTCGAAAAAAAGCGCGACTTTATCGAGAGGCGCTTATTGCGTTTGAGGCGAACCATGAACTGAGAGGTCTCACTGCTCCAGTTCCCCCTCAAGAAAATATTGATGTGTGTAGTAATTGTGACGGATCTGGATTGCGCACCCGCGATAGTGCAGTGCAACCAGATATAAAGAACTATCCAAGTATTGCAATTATCGGTGGTGGCATAGGAGGTGTCGCTCTTGCTGTCGCATGTCTACATAGAGGAATTCCCTTCACGCTCTACGAGCGTGACAAAAGTTTTGATGCACGCTCGCAAGGATATGGGCTGACCTTGCAACAAGCGAGCAAAGCAATGAAGGGCTTAGGAATCTTATCGCTTGATGGCGGAATTACTTCGACGAAACATATTGTACACACACCTGACGGGAAAATTATCGGTGAATGGGGTCTACGAAAATGGAAGAAGACCTTTTTAGAAAAAACATCGGGGCGTAAAAATATACATATTGCCAGGCAATCACTACGCTCAATACTTCTCGAGCAACTAGATGATTCTCCATTAATACAATGGGGTTATTCGCTCATCGATTTTTCAGGAAACAAAGATGGTTCGACTGATCTTCATTTCCAAGTAAGTGGAAAGATAGAAACTACACAGGCCGATCTCGTTGTTGGCGCCGACGGTATTCGCAGTCGTGTTCGTGAACTATTAATCGGTGATAAGGAATCGCCTCTTCAGTATCTAGGTTGCATTGTTATATTAGGAATTTGTCCCTTGCAATCGCTCGACTCATCCTTTCGATTATCCCCTAGTTTCACCTCGAATACACTGCTTGATTCTGCGACAGTATTTCAAACAGTGAACGGTCGTGAACGGATGTATGTTATGCCGTACGATGCCAATACAATTATGTGGCAATTGAGTTTTCCGATGTCTGAGATTGAGGCAAAGGAGCTGAGCGCCGAAGGCGCGAAAGCAATGAAAAACGAAGCGTGTGCAAGGCTTCGAGAATGGCACGATCCTATTCCTCAAATTTTGGCAGCGACTGATGTATTACAAATTACAGGATATCCAGTGTACGACAGGGAGCTTCTCGACCCTAAATTATTACAAGAAAAGCGCACGGCCAACAACACTATAAGCGTGACACTTCTTGGTGACTCTGCACACCCCATGAGCCCCTTCAAAGGACAAGGTGCAAACCAAGCAATCCTCGATGCACTGAGTCTCGCTCGGATAATTTCAACAAAATGCGGACCTGATTCTGACTGGAGAAAAGGAGATCTTAGAAAAAGCATCTTGGATGAATTTGAAAAAGAAATGCTGGAGCGAACCGCTTCGAAAGTTCGAGATTCTGCGAAAGCAGCAAAGCTTTTGCATTGTGATGATGTGTTGCAAGAGGGCGATGCACCGAGGGGTCGATAGTTTAAGTTACAATCTTCCCTGCGAATATTACGACACTCTGCATATTAAATATTTTTGTGAGCAAACTATTAATATCCGTGCGGTTTCATGTTTGGTAGTTTCCTCTCTTTTCCTAAATATTTCTTTAACCAAGCAATTGATTCTTCTCTATATTCTCTCATAAACTCAGATATTCCATGTTCAGCCCCTTCAAAAATGATTAATTTATGTGGAATCTTATTGTCATATAATTCTTTAGACATTAATATTGAATTATCGGCAGTAACTCTCCAGTCTGAGCTTCCATGGACAATTAACATTGGTACATTCTTGGGTAGTTCATTAACCCACTTAATAGGTGAACGTTCTAATAGCTCTTTTTGTGCTTTTCCATAGAGACTAATTTGATGCTCTCTCCATCCTTCTCTCTCTTTTCCCGCCTTAAATTGATCAGTCGGAGCACCACCAATAACAGCAGCTTTAGCCCATTTAAACTTTCTTAATAGCATGTATACCATTAGACCCCCTCGAGAGTGCCCCATTAAACCTATATTTTTAGGGTCAGCCTTCGGTACCCAATTGAGTATACTTTTAAGGACTTTAATACTATTAATTGTATTTTCTCCTCCCCAGTCATCTTTTCCGTCTCCGCCATCTACCCCAGGGTATTGCGTGGTGATAACAATAAAATCATTAGACGCAACATATGCATACGCATGTGCTAAGTGTTGATTAGTTATTTTTCCAAAATCTCTACCACCCCCTCTTAGTTTAATTACACAAGGGATATCCTTTCCTTTTTTAGGAACCATTACAAAACCTACAACCTTAAGCTTCCCGACTTTATAAACCATTCTGTACGAATCTATTTTTGAAAGACGAGCGAGCACAGCTTTTTGAATATCTTTATTAAGATTAAGATTTATATCTTTTGTTAAGTCCTGTTTTTCTAGACTTATAATATATGGACAGTTTTTTAAATTTTTCATATTTAAATTGTATCATATTGCGCTCTTCTGATGCGTTTAAATAGCGAGTTGGATGGTGAGGCTTCTAGAGCTCGAACCTTGAGATTTATTACCCAGAAATGTTATTTCTAATGATTAAGCCATATCACAACAACCTTTCTCGAGCAGTCTATTTCTAAAAAAACTAAATTTCTTTTGCCTTCTCATAAGCTTTTATGCGTTACCAATATAGCCCTCTTTAAGAAGATTATCACAAGGTCAATCCATGAAATTAAAACTTTTGATGATGAGTAGAGTGTGTATTAAAGACTCATATTCTCATCTACACCATCCCACCAACCATCACCGTTCGTATCTCTTTTATTCGGGTCTGTTTTAACACATGATGGGTTACGATTTGCTGTACAGTTTTCTTCAGCATCCAAAAGACCATCTTTATCTGAATCAATGAGTAAGTCTTTATTACCTTCATCCAAAAAATATCCTGAGCTAAGTGTTAAAAGTTTCCAGGAGTCAGATTGCTTAACAAAAATAATTTTCTCTAAAAGATAATTGTCGTCTACTTTTTTTACTTCTGTTGCAAAAATAGCCTGTTTATCATCTACCCACAGATTCACATATTCATCTTTTTTTACTTTCATGTTAGTTTCATGAAAGTAAGGTGCAAAATCAAGAAATTGAGATTCTTCTTCTTTTTTAACTTGGGTATACGAATACATATTAAACAAAGAAATATCTTTGTTTTTTAAAGCTAAAGTAACTTTATCAAATAAACCCCATAAATTATTTATTTCTTCTGGTACTTTTTCTTTGATGATTTGATCTGTTTTTATTTCACTACTAACAGTTTCTTTATCGTCTATTTTGACATTTTCTTTTGTAGTATTTAATTTCTTATCTTCAACAATATCCTCCTTTACGTTTACATCATCTACAACAGGTAGCGAATTTTCTGCAACTTCTTTTTTGCTAAAAATACCCGAATCATTTTTTTGGTCATTTACATAAGTCCCTCCTCCAATCACCGCTAACCCTAATAAAATAAGTAAAATATGTGCAAAACCTTTTTGTTTATTCATGTAGCAATGGTAGCACAGATTATAAGGCTCACAACGTTCATTGGTGACCCTTCTCGAGCTCTAACAATATTTATTCAATATTATACTTAAACTCTACCTCTTTCTTAATAATAGCATCTCCTATTTCAAACCAGTCGAAGTATTTTTTAATTATATAAATAAAAAAACGCAAAGATAAAATCTAAACGTTTTGAGATATTTGATCAATATAAGCACTTATAGCTACATAACCCATCCTGTCAGAATGATACTTAGTTGCCTGCAATGCTGTATCTTAACTATTGGTAATTAGCTTAGCAAGACCTATTATTATGGATTATGTTCCTATATATTGATATTATTCAGGATGAGTACAGAAAATAAACCTCGAGTAATAGTGAGAGAATCTTCAATCACTGAAACTCAAAAAGATTCTGCTTGGTCCGTTATACTATTTAATTGTTATTGCCATTCATACGAAGAGGTCGTGGAGCAGGTCATGGGATCCACAGTATGTGGATATGCGGCTGGATGTAATCACGCTGATGCTGCAGAAGAATTCGGGTCTACCAAAGTATTTGAAGGTTCATTTTCTGACTGCACTAGGGTGGCAGGTGTATTAGGGTCTACAGGTATAGATGTGAGGATTACTCAGTGATTAGAGTAATAGATTAATACGAGTATGTGATAGAAAACAATATCTGCATAGCTTAGCAATCCACCCCATTCTGTCATAATTAGTGTATGGAAGAATTACCACTGAAATGCTGTCTATACGCTAGAAAGTCTACTGAAGCAGAAGAAAAACAAGCCTTGTCTATTGATTCTCAGATCAAAGAAATGACACAGATTGCAGAAAGAGAAAATCTGACAATTGTTGAAATTCGTAAAGAATCACATTCAGCAAAAGAATCAAGCACCCGAACAGTTTTTGAAGAGATTGTAAAAGATATTGATATTGGATTATTCAATGGTTTTAGTTTTGTCGCTATGAGCCTTCTCGAGACGGGATCAGCTTTATAATAATACGAGTTCCACTAGTTAGAAAATAGTTCTGTAGCAATTAGTTTTCCTCCTACATATCTCACTTCAAATGTTCTCTCGCTTGAGCTACCAATTATCCCATTTTTCTCAGCAAGCAGATAAACTCTTGCAGTTTGGTTCCGAGAATCGATTGAAAAACTATCGATCCAAAAATATTCTATTGGATCATACCCATTTTTTGCTTCCCCGATTCTTGTAATTGCAATCTGGTTATTTTTCCCAACCCCAGTAAAAGTAACGTTGTGCATAGATCCAGCTTTTCCATTGTCGTTAATATATAAGGGGTAAGTTGTGCTCAAGAGGTCGGCTGATGTAATTTTTACTGCTCGATTTACAGTACTTGAGTTTTTTGGTAAAAACTGTGCGGAAGTCAATATACTATTTTGAATCTCCGTCAACACCTTAACTGTATGGAATTCAAAATGGTACACCTTGCCCTCATGTTCCGTAATTACCATTACCTCATCATCAAAGCGCTCACCACCAGAACTATGCGCTGGAATAACGTACATGAAAGCACGCTTGCCCGCAACCTCTGTTTCTGCCATTAGAAGTCCTTGGATTTGTCTAAAATTCCAACTATCAAGAGACTCACCGTATTTTCCAATCTCTTCTTGTCTCACTACAAAATAACCATCTTCATATTCAAAAGTTACCAACCTATTGTGTTCATCGATAATTTCTCTTACTTTTGTGTTTTCTGGAATTTGTAATGAAAAGGCTAGTTCTTTGCTCTGGTATATTTTCCAAGAAATTGTGGCTTGGGTATTTTTTATGTCTTGCAATATCGTTTCTGAAACTTTCTCCTCATCAGGAATGACAACCTCATCAAAACCTGATTTGTTTGTTTCGTCATAATAAATATCTACTAAGAAGTCTCCTTTCGTGTAATAATATGCCCCTCCCCCAATCACCACCAACCCTAATAAAATTAGTAAAACAGGAGCAAAACCTTTTTGTGTATTCATATAGAAATGGTAGCACTAATTATAAAGTTATGTAACTATGTTTAGGTATAGAAAAACGTATTGAAACATAAGACTCAAAAATCGGTGAGCCTTCTCGAGCTAGAACTTTAATATTTATTACCCAGAAATGTTATTTGAACCCATAAAACATCAATGACGAATTGAAAGGTTTTCTTACTGAACATTATTTATCAGGAGCAATTAGCTAAATTTCTTGATACAATGGCTTTATGAATAAGCAACAAGGATTTTCAAAAATTTTAGCAATTATTATTGGATTATTGGTTATTGGAGGAGGATTTTATTTATATACAAATTCAATTAAAAACATAAGGACAGTAGACCCTCAAAATCCACCTGAAAATTTGGATGATATTAGCAATATAACAGAAGATGAAGACACAGGGAAACAAGCAGAATTGGTTGATACAGGAGTAAGTCAAAATCAAGGAGTAACATATGTACCTGAAAATGACAGAGTAAAAGTTACATACCCATCTCTCAATAGCAAAATAACAATCGGAGAAGTGCTAACAATTAAATGGGGGAACTATTCAGGAAATCAAAATTTAAATATAGGACTGCAAGTTACAAAAACAAACGGACAAATTATTGAAGCTAAAAATATTGCAACCAACGTTCCAAATACAGGTAAGTATGATTGGACTGTTTCGTCTGAAAGCCCCAATAATAAATATAAAATAGAAATACATCCTTATGGTGATAGAGCACGAGTAGGAAGAAGTGAAAGTTTTTCTATTGTCGGTGATTTGATTATTAAAGATGTGTCTCCTGCAACAAATTCACGAGTTAATGCTTCAAAACCCATTGAGATTAAAGGTTTGGCAAAAGGTGTATTTAGTGAAGGTGAATTTGGTATAGAAGCAACTTATGTACTAGACGGAGAGACCAAAATTATAGACAAAACTTATGCAACTTGTAGTTTAAATGGTGATGGGTGTGATTGGACATCATCTAATTTTCTAGAATTCAAATCAACTGTTGATTTATCTTCTTCGCCAGTATGTTTTGTAAATATAAGCTTTATTAAAACAAGTCAAAAGGATTCTGAAAATTCAAAGAATTTTTTTGAATTACCCTTATGGCTATACAACATAAATAATTGTCAATAAAAAAACTTACTAAAATAGATGTATGGATTTATCTAGCATACTGGCCACAAACCAACTCGTAGAATTTTATCAACAACAGAGCTAAACGCTATAATCTCAAAGGTGTTCTCGAACTTTTCTATTGATGGAAAAAACGTAGTAAGTTACACATTAAATGAACCTTTTGATAGATTGATAAGTGAAGATTTCTCTAAATGTGACCCCACGGAGAATCGAACTCCGATTACCAGATTGAGAACCTGATGTCCTAACCGTTAGACGATGGGGCCAAGTGAAAAAATAGTAGCACAATTCCTTCTTGATTTCTACTAATTATCCCTATCCTCAAAATCATCTGGTCCAGCTTTCATTCGCCTTACTATTAAATAAACAAGGATGATTCCAAGACCTCCCCAGACCAGTACGTTAAGTAAAATTGCTATCATATATTATCTGAGTTTTACCGCAGTTCCGTAAGCAAGAATTTCGGCAGCGCCCTGTGCAACCACCGAAGTTGTCAGTCGCATGCCGATAATTGCATCAGCTCCATGAGCTTCTGCATCCGCTACTAATCTCTGCATTGCTTGCTCTCGTGCATCGGCTTGTAATTTCGTATACTCACTTACTTCACCTCCGACAATATTTTTGAGTCCAGCAATGATATCAAATCCTATATTTCGAGTTCGCACCGTACTCCCTCGTGCAATACCAATAATCTCACTAATCTCTCTTCCTGGGACCTGCTCTGTTGTTGCAATTATCATTTTATTCATACACTTATCATATCACGTGCGTATTTGCGTACAAACCTACTAATATCATGATGGTTCTTCTACTTGGTTTCCCACACACTCTCCTGACGCACCAAAGCGTCTTTTGGGTCTATTTCAGGACTGAGGAGCACTTTACTGATTCGCTCCATGCGAGAGCCCTGTGAGCCCTTTACGAGCACCACATCACCCTTCTGAATCATGTCTTTGATATCAGACTGCATCTCTTGATCTTTGGAATCTGGATATGAAAATACCGCATCTGGTGACATACCATCAGCAATCGCAGCTTCTGCAATTCCCTTCGCACGTACACCAATCGTCACAAGCACATTGAACTTTTCTTTTGCAACATACTTTCCTGCTGTCTCATGAGAAGCTGGTGACACTGAACCGAGCTCCAGCATATCGCCGATGATTGCTATCTTTCGCCCATTATTTTTTTCTATCTTCACATCAGCCAAAGTATCAAGAGCGACTTCAAGCGCAATCGGTGAAGAGTTATATGTGTCGTCAATAATGGTGCTACCATTTATTCCAGGAAAAACATTCATACGGCCTCGAGGCGCGACATGTGTTCGCAGAGCATCGACAAGCGCTACTGGATTGAGCCCAATAGCGACACCGACCGTAATCGCAGCGAGCGCCGGATATACATGTTGCTTCCCTATTACTCCCTGCATACAAACAGGTAATGTATTGTTGGCATGTTCAATCTTGAAAGTAATCCCAGATACCGCATCATTCTCATAGAGATATTCGTGTTGCAGCGCCCTCACATCAGCATCAGCTTCTTCGGTGCATCCAAAAGTAAACATTCTTTTTTTATACAGCCTTACTTTTTTCATCACATTTTTATCATCTCCATTTGCGATAATAATTCCGTCTTTCGTCAGCCCATCAGTCAGCTTTATTTTTTCGTCCCACACAGCTTCAGGTGAAGAAAAATATTCAACATGTACAGGAGTTGTTGGAAACATCGTAAACACTGCCACATCAACTTTAAGCCACTTCACAAGATTCTCCATATCAAGCGGTCGATCAATTCCCGCTTCGAGCACAAGCCACTTTGGATACTTTTTCAAACTAAACATTACCAAAAATCCTCGCACAATTGTCACCACCCATGCAAATGGATTACCCCACGCAGTCGGCAATCCCAAAATTGTCAGTGGTACACCAATCTCACTATTGAAACTTTTCTCATTCTTGCGAACAGTCACACTCGACTGAAGGACTGTAAAGATAGCATCTTTTGCTGTCGTCTTTCCCACACTTCCTGTTACTGCGATAATCTTTGGTTTTCGTCGCCATAACACAAAGCGTGCCTGTAGTGTGATAATATGTATTATTGTTTTTTTAAAAAAGTTTTTCATGTAGTTATATTTTACAGGTATATACGATATCAAACCACCTACTTATTAATAATTTACTGGTAAGCAGATTGACTCCATTATCGATCAGGCTCTATTTCATAATATGTAATGAGAAAATCTGTTAATTCAAAAAATGGTGCAGTAAGTGTTTCTGAAGCAAATAGTGAGTCTTTTAGCTCAGTAGTATAAAGCAGCACAATGAATTCAGGATCAAAGGCTGGAAAATAACCAAAAAATGAATGAAGAAAAAGGTCTTCTGAGTACTTTCCATCATCTCCTACAATCTGAGCAGTTCCGGTTTTGGCTGCGACTGTATGATTTGGGAGTGCCACCGTTCCACCCAAGAGCGCATCATCAACTACATTTACCAACATGCGTGAAATATCCTCTGATGTCTTTTCCGAAAAAACTCTCTTTGAATTATCTACCTCGATTACTTTTGAAGCTCCTATTGTATACTCAATCTCCTTTACGACATGAGGTGTTACGAGATATCCCCCATTCCCAAGTGCTGCCAATCCACGGATGAGTGAAATCGGCGAGAGCGCAATTCCCTGTCCAAAAGATGCTGTCGCATACTCAATATCTTTTCCACCCTCAAGATTATTAACGAGCGGAGCTTGTTCACGAGGTAGATCAATTCCTGTTTTATCTCCAAAGAATTCGAGCATATATTTTTTGAAAGTCGGAATTCCCACTTCATCAACAATAAACGATACTCCAGTATTAAGTGAGCTACTCAGTACGGTTTGCATATCAACTCGTCCTCGCGCCTTTTTATCATAATTAAAAAAAGTTCTATTATTTATCGTTCGTGAACCCGTATCAAGATAAGTTGTTTCAGGTCTTACCGCGCCAGTATCAAGTCCAATCGCAATGGTAATTGGCTTGACTACCGAGCCCATTTCATACACTCGCTCAACATGAGGATTTTGTAGAACATCAAGACTTTCAGCAGAACCAAAATCATTTGCATTAAATCCAGGAGTTGCTGCCATAGCATAAATTTCTCCATTTTTTGGATTCATAATGATTCCTCCCGTGATTTCAGCGTCCCACTTATCATTTGTACGAGCAATCACATCCTCGAGCATTAACTGTACCGATGGTTCGATTGTTGTCACAATCGAACCGGCCTTCTTGTCACCATCGGTCAGAACTTTCTTTGCACCCGAGAACATTTCTACAAAGAAGTTTACGTACACATCAGTGGTGTTTCGAACCAGAACATCTTGGTATGACATCTCAAGTCCATAGTGCCCCTTTACCTCACCATCAAGATATGAGATAAAACCAAGTACCTGCGATGCCAACTCGTCTCCTGGATAATATCGCCACCGGTCCTTGTACAAGGCGATTCCATCGTAATCAAGTGCGAGCACCGCGTCTTTCTGCTCAACAGTGAGTCGTTTTGCAAGCTCTTCGTAAATATCGTCTTTTGCTGTTTTACGTAAGTATTCCTCACGATCAAAATCAGGAATTATTTCAGCGAATGACTCATATCTTTCATCTGCTTTTTTAAAAATTGTACTATTCACTGCAAGAGTATATCCACTCTTAATTGTAGCTGCAGCAAGCTTATCGCCATCCTTGGTACTAAAGAATATTGAACCTCGGTCAATTGAGTTATTTATAGGACGCACGTACTGACGATCAGCTCGCTCAGCAAACTCTTCATGCTGAATAATTTGCACTTGATAAAGTTTTGCAATGAGAATGAGTGCAATAAAAAAAACACCAGACATGACAAGGCGTAGACGACCAATATGAGGGTGTATTTTTTTCTTTTTATTCATGTAGAGAAAGCTGTGTATTTGGAATTGATACAAACACAGTCTCTTCTACATCAACGAAGCCATTTCTAAGTGCGAAATCTTTTGTTATTTCTCGTTGAAGTGCAAGATACTCTTTCTCAAGATTACTTGTTTTTGATTGCAAATCCATTGTTTCGATTCTAACATCTTCGCGGAGTGCTGTCTTGTGAATTGCAAAGTTAATAAAATATACATACAAGAACGCGAGCACAAGGACGAGTGCACTTAAGACAATGAAAAGTATCTTAGTATTTCGTTCTATAAAGCTGTATGTGTTCTTATTCATAATATTTTCTATAATTTTTTAATAATTCGTAGGACCGCACTTCTTGAACGAGGATTTGCCTTTCGTTCAGCCTGTGAGGGCATAATTGTTTTTTTGTATGTTTTGTCGGCTAGCCCTTCCGCAATCTTATCTTTAAGAAATGTTTTAACGATACGGTCTTCAAGGCTGTGGAAAGAAATAATTGCTATCACTCCCCCAACCTCCAGAATGTCCCACGTCTTTGCAAGTATCACTGGCAGGTTTTCAATTTCTTTATTGACTGCGATGCGGATAGCTTGGAAAGTCTTTGTTGCGGGATTGGTTTTTTTGAGTGAATACCATTTTGGCACTGCGTCTTCGACGATTTTTGCGAGCTGAGCGGTGGTCTTGATGGGAGTCTCTCCCTCTTTACCTCTGGCTTCGATAATTGCTCGCGCAATTCTTCTCGAGAACTGCTCTCCGCCGAAACCATAAATGATATCTGCAATATTTTCTTCCTCAAATGTGTTTACAAGGTCATAAGCTGTTACATCGTGCTCTCCAGGAGTTTTGACGAACGTCATCTGAAGTGGTTCGTCTCGCATGAAACTAAAACCTCTTTTTGATACTTCGAGTTGATCAGAACTCCATCCGAGATCGAAGACTGCTTTTGAAATCTTTTTAATTCCCAAATCTTTGAGAACTATATCGAGGTGAACGCTGTTTGACTCGACGAGATGGATTGTTTGCGCTCCAGTTTGATTTCCTGTGCCGCTACCGCTCTGTGGATTGCGAAACTTTTCGAGGCGCTTTGATGATCGCTCAATGGCGTCTGTGTCGGCATCCAGTCCAATGAGCGTTATCGGTGTTGCACTTTCAAGTATCGATTCGCTATGTCCACCTCCTCCTAATGTTCCATCGAGCACAACGTCGCCCTTCTTGATATTAAGACCTTGTATTACTTCATGTAAAAGTACTGAAACGTGTTTTGTATTAGATTGCTCCGACATCTCCTAGTTTTTGTGCTATTTCGTTTGCATCTCCAAGCGTGTCTTTTTTGTATGCTTCCCATACAGAGTCATTCCATAATTCGATTCGGTTATACACTCCAGCGAAGACTACTTTTCCTTCAATCTTCACTTCATCTTTAAGATGTTGTGGGATGAGGATTCGCCCTGCGCCGTCAGGTGTGATTTCCACCGCACTTGCGAGCATGTATCGATTGAATTTTCGAGAGTTTGCATCTCCAAAGTTCAATCCACCGAGCTTTTCTGAAATGTTTTTCCAATCAGCGAGCGAGTATATCGACAAGCAATTATCTAATCCTCGAGTAAGTATCATTGTCTTTCCAATGGATTTACGAAATTTACTCGGAAGTGAGACCCGGTTTTTATCGTCTATCGCATGTGTGTATTCTCCGATTAACATATATACCACTTTATCCCACTTGTTCCCATTTTACAACACTTCCCACAAAAAAACAGTGGAGTTATCCACTGTCAGACTGGTAAATATGGGGTTTGAAGATAAATTATATAAAGGTAAATTAAAAGTATGAATTATGTGCTTATAAATTCTATATAAAAAATACCCTCCGCTCGCTAGGCGAGGGAGAGCAAGGGACAAAGTACTTATTTACTTGCGACCGATGCTGATGGACACTGACGAGTCAAGTTCCCATAAAGTTGGAAGTGCCGTTTCAGTGAAACGCTGTCCAAACAATAGTAGAGATACCGAACACACAAGCGACCGCTCGAGGGGTGACGAAAGACTGAACCCCAGAAAAAGATATAACGAATTTTCTTGTTTTCATCTTTCTTCCAGTGCTCTGGGAAGAGTTTGGGGTGATCATAGAGATAATCGAGAACATTGCTATTCAGGAGTATCCACTCACGGTTTGCAAGTTCTGTACGGAGTTCATGCCCTTCAATCTGATTGTTACCTTTTTGCCTTTCGGGCAGGAAGAGTTCGACTTTTCTTCCGTCGATGTAGAGATTATCGTCCGAGCGGAGCTCAATGGTGACAGTTTTCTTTCCATTGATTTGAGGTAGGTGATTGACGACTTCGGCTCCGTTGTATGGGAGTCGGGGTGGTACGGAGAGGTCGATGGTGTGCTTTGGCACAACCAACTCAACAGCAAGTGCTTCTTTAAGAACTCGTTTGAGATTTTCCGGATTCTCAATCCACATCTGCTTAATTTTCGAATCTAGCCCTGGTAGGCTTCGAATGATCTGAGCTACAAACTCGCGATCGTTATTTATGGCTTTATCAGTATTGCTCACTGGTTCCTTTTGTTTACATGATTTTACTTGAATATCGTCGTGATAGTCACAGCTTTAAAAAGCTTATTTTTCTGTTTTTTGAAAGCTACTTAAAGCTGTGACTAGTACCCCGCATTGCAATCATTCGCGTTCGCAAGTATGAGTATTTAAAAGAGCTAAAAAAACCATAGCATATTTATGTGCTTTGTACAGACTCTCGAAAGAGACTTGTTTCTTTCTTATTCGTTGATTACTCCGCGCAACGCTCTAGAAATTTAAAACAAAAAAAAGTCAGAAGCTAAACTTATGCATTTGCTTCTGACTTTTTTTTGTTTTAAATTTCTTCCTCCCTCGGCTTCATCAGCGGAAACAACTGAATCTCGCGAATCGGCTTATCAACCAAGAAGGCAAAGAGTCGCTCTCCGAAACCAAATCCGAATGTTGGTGGAATACCGTACTCGAGCATTTCGACGAACTCCCACTCAGGCATCATCGCTTCATCATCTCCACGATTAATCATTTCTTGTTGCTCTTCGAATCTTCGTCGTTGCTCTTGTGGATCATTGAGCTCAGAGAATCCATTCCCCAATTCGCTCCCTGCAAGAATCGGCTGGAATCGCTCTGTTTTTTCTGGATCACTATCGAGGGATTTTGAGAGTGGCGACACTATCTTTGGATGATTAATCAGAAACGCTGGTCCTGCAATTGACTTTCGGCAGTATTTCCAAAGAGTATCAATAAGTCGCTCTCGGTTTTCACCGTCGTACTTTACTTTCAGCTCATCAAGCTTTGCTTTCATCTCGTCCTCTGTTGCAGTCATAACATCAATTCCTGTCATCTCTTTGACACGATCACAGTAATCAATTTTCTCCCACCGTTCCCCAAGATTAAAAGTATGTCCTCGTGTGGTGAATTCTAATTTACCAAAAACTTCCTGTGCGATTTTTCTATAAAGCTCCTCAATAAAGTCCATCCCTTCTAGATAGTCAGTGTAAGCCATGTAGAATTCAAGGTTTGTGAACTCTTGAGCGTGCTCAGGGCTTGAACCTTCGTTTCGATATACTCGTCCGATTTCAAATGTTCGCGGAAATCCTCCTGCCATCAATCGCTTTTGCCAAAGCTCACCTACTGAGATTCGTAAATAAACATTGAGATCGAAATCTTTGTGATGTGTTTTGAAAGGATTTGCTTCTGCTCCTCCGGTCGTCAGCTCGATAGTTGGTGTTTCAACTTCCGTAAAATTATTTTCAATAAAAAATGAACGAGCAACATTCCAAAAGCGTGCTTTCTTTTCAAATATCTCTCGCAACTCTGGGTTCAAAAGAATATCGAGATATCGCTTACGATACCGTGCGTCATCATCTTTTATACCAAAGTGTTCACTTGGAATCGGCATCAGAGCTTTTGTAAGCATTCTCCAACTTTGCAACTCCATACTTGGCACCTCTCGCTGTGTCATAAAAAGCGGACCGGCACACTCGATAAAATCTCCAATATCAACAGTCTCTTTGAAAAGCTCAAATGCATCTTCAACATTCTCATCTGCAACTTCTTCTGAATACATTATTTCAACATCTTTTTTAATGACAACTTGAAACCGTCCTGTTCCGTCAAAAAGATCTACAAAAAGAATCGCACCCTGTCCACGCAACGACATTATTCGCCCTGCGACAATAATTTTTCGAGATGCATCAAAAATATCATCAAAACTTTCACTGACTTCTTTGAGAGTTATTTCTGAAGCAGAACGACTCGGATACGCATTAATACCTAAGTCATTGAGTGTTTGTAATTTCTGCTTTCGTATAGTTCGTAGTTCTTCCGGGGATGCCATTATATAAAGTTATTTAATACTAATTACCTTATATTGTACCTCGCCTTTGGGAGTAGAGAAAGTGAAAGTGTCCCCCTTTTTTGTTCCGACAATTGCTCGCCCAAGTGGAGATGTGTGAGAAATCTTCCCAGCAAGCATATCCGCTTCTTCTGAGCCTACGATAATATATTCTTTCTTATCCTTATCACCCACTTTTTGAACCGTAACCGTTGTTCCAAGATCAACAGAATCACTATGGTGTTGCTTGATGATTTCAGCGTGTTTTAAAAGCACTTCGAGTTTAGCAATTCGATCCTCACTAATAGCCTGGTCTTCTCGCGCCTGATGGTATTCAGCGTTTTCAGAAAGATCACCAAGAGAACGCGCGTATTCTAAATGTACCGCGAGCTCACGTCGACGAGTCGTACTCAATTCCTTGAGCTCGTTCGTTAATTCGTCAAACTTTTCTTTAGTTAAGTATTGCTTGTCGTACATATCAGTTTCAATAATGGTAAAAATTTATGGCTCTATAGTACGCTTTTTTCAGAGAATAGTCAACTAACTGATTTGCATGTTTACACGCATCAAACAAGGCTGGGTGACTCAGAAAATCACCTAATCAAGGTACTCTGGACGGTGCATTCTTAAATAATCGATAAAGTTACGACTAACATAGACTCCTCCGATAAGATTATTAATATCACCTTCCTGCATCAGGACTACGAAAGCATATTTTGGTTTTTCATATGGAAAGAACCCCATTGTCCATGAGTTAACATTGGCTTTTGAAATTCCGAGCTCTGCGGTACCAGTTTTGGCTGCAACATGAAGCGAGTCAATATTAAGACCTTTTACAGTACCATCTACTACACCCTGTCGCATTCCCTCTCGAACAATCTGAAGATTTGCCTCTGTCACGCCAGGAATATCTTTTTTTATAAGAGTATCACCTTGCAAAAGTGTTGGCTCAACAAGTTTACCTGTAGCAATACCTGAAACTGCACGCAAGGCTTGCAATGGAGTAACTTGAAATCCATACTGACCTATCGCTGTAAAATATGTATCGCCGAGCCGCCAATCATCATCAAAGTTTTTTTGTTTCCACTGCGGATTAGGAATGACGCCATTCTCGTCTCCAAAATAATCTCGCTCAAGTGGCGAACCGAAACCAAAGAGTTTCATATACTTATTGATATTATCAATCCCAATTCCTTTCTGTGCTCCAAATCCCCCACCAATTTGATAAAAGAAAATATTTGAAGATACCGCAAGGGCTCCACGAACATTCACTGATCCGTGTACTTTCCAATCTGTAAAAATAGATGGTAAATCTGGATGATACCGATTTGGTACCACAAGCTTCCCAGTACTTACAATTTCAGTGAATGGTGTAATAACCCCTTCCTCAAGAGCACCAATTGCCACAAATGGTTTTACAATAGAGCCTGGCGTAAAGAGTCCGCTTGAAATTCTGTTAAGGAAAGGATTTTTAGGATCATTATTAAGTGTATTAATGATTTCACTGTCACCGTAAAGGAGAGCTTTCGCATCGTAGTCTGGATAATTTACTGCAACAATAAGCTCTCCAGTTTCAACATCCATCATCATTCCAGCTCCACCCTTAAAACCTTTATCCTCGGCTAGTCCTGCAATAATTTCATACATCTTTTTTTGCAAGTCAGCATCAATAGAAAGTTGAACCTTTTTACCATGAATTGGATTGGAAATAATTCCTCCCTCCTTTCGGTCACCTTTTGCATCAGTTTCGACAATTTTTACGCCATTCACTCCAGAAAGCTTTTCGTCAAAAAAAAGCTCAGCTCCTGCTTTTGGATCATATTCAAAAGAGTAAAAAAATCCCTTAGAATCTTTTTGTGGATATTTTACATATCCCAAAACATGCGAAAGACCCACAATGTTTTCTGTGTAATGACGAGCAGAGAACTCTTGCTCGGGAACATTTTTGTTCCAGACAAGTAACTCTCCATTTCTATCTGTAATAGTTCCTCGTTCAGAAAAAAGTGGTTGGTGTCGGAGTCGATTATTTTCGCTTATTTCCTTATAATCACTACCGTGAACTACTTGCAAGAAATACACTCTTCCAACAAACACTACGCCAATAAGTACAAAAAATATCGTGAGCGTACTAATGGCAAACATCGATACTGGTCGTACGATTCGCCCCTCACACTGATTAATATCAAAATTTGGAAGATTGTGTGAATCAAGCAAAATATCCTCGGGTGAAATTTCTCCCATACTACTTCCTCGTCTTTTTTTAAATAAAATTCTTCTCCACATATAGATTTAATGTTGCACTCGGGACGAAAAACACCTTTCGGAGTGCACTTAACGGACCACACTCTTTCGTATAAACTGCGCAATTACTACAAGTATAACAAAAATGATAGTGTTCTGATAGATAAAAAAAGTATCTCTTCCTGTCAAGAAAACAGTGTCGAGGAAATACCCCATAAGTGCTGCAACAACGTATATCTTTAAAAAAAATCCGGAAATAAATATAATTGCACCAATAACAAATGGATGCACTACGTGTGCCAAAATAATAAGCACTACAAAAATAATAATATTGCTAAAAATTAACATAACGAATTGAATGAAGTTGAAAGAGCGCCTGTAGATAAACTTTTTGAACAGCCTGTATCTCATTTTCCTCAATTAGCTCAACTTTAGCAAAAGGCTGTGTGGGAAATTGTACATGCGATATAATTTGACCCTCAGTAATTGCAAAGCCTTTGGGTACAGTCACTTCGAAAGTTCCTCCACCAGTTCCAACCAAGAGGACTGACGTATCTCCAATATAAACATTTTGCGTAAGGGCATCACTTGTAACAAGACGTACAAGTGCTGTGTCACCAGAAACCTCCTCAATATTTCCCACATAAACATTTCCTGAGAAAACTGTTGTCGCAATAGCGGGAGGTGATGTTTCTGAAACCTTAATCAAAAGTGTGTCATATGTGGTTGCTGGGGGATGCGCGATAACCTGTGCAACTGTATAAATCACATCACCGCTCTGATCCTGAGCGCGAAGCAGTGAACGTAAGGCGATATTTTCATCTCGAAACAAAGAAGATCGTTGCACCTCTAGTTCGAGCACATTTTTTTCTTCTCTCAAAATATCATTCTCTCTCTTAAGCACTGGCTTTGCTGTGAAAAATGCACCTACGCCATCAAAAACAATTGCCACTCCTTGGCCAACCCCTTGTATTGGCCCTGTTGCAACAGAAAGAGCCTTCTGTATTGGGTGAAATAACAATTCGAGTATTACGACAGCGACTAGAATTACATACATTATATTATTGTAAGCCCCTCTTTTTCCGCGTCTATTTTTTTGGTGGTAAATCGTCTTCATGAGCAATAACTACTTCTCTATATTCTTCGAGATTTTCCAGGATTATACCAGTCCCCCGTGCCACTGCGCCTAACGGATCGTGTGCAACATAAATTGGTATTTGAATCTCGTCATACAGTATCTTATCGAGTCCTCGTATGAGTGCCCCTCCTCCAGCAAGGTAAATTCCCCGCTTCATAATATCAGAAAGAATTTCTGGTGGAGTACTCTCAAGGACTTCTTTTGTTGAGTCAATCAGGGTTTGTATCGACTGACCAATAGCTTCACGAACATCAGCATCAGTGAGGATCACCTCTCGTGGAAGCCCTGTTACAAGATCACGTCCCCGAAGTGGTGCTTCGAGTACTTCATCACTCTCAATCATATTTCCAAGGGCAATCTTAATATCTTCCGCTGTTCTTTCTCCTACAAGAATCTTGAATTCACTTCGAATATAATTTGAAATATCCTGATTGAGTTTATCACCTGCGACCTTGAGATTTTTTGAGCGCACAATTCCACCAAGTGAAATAACAGCAATATCAGTTGTTCCTCCTCCGATATCAATAATCATATTTCCGGCTGGACCATTCACTGGGAGTTTGATGCCGATGGCGGCAGCCATCGGCTCTTCGACAATGTATACTTCTCGTGCACCGGCGTTTAGTGTTGCATCTCTCACTGCTCGGGTCTCTACGTTTGTTACTCCTGATGGAACACCTACTACCACACGTGGACCAAGAAGCTTCTTATTTCCCTCTTCGGCACGATTGACGAGATATGAAATCATTTCTTCTGTCACTTCAAAATCAGAAATTACTCCATCAACAAGAGGTCGAATAGCATTAATATGTTTTGGAGTTCTTCCAATCATTTGCTTTGCTTCGCTCCCCACAGCTACCACTCGTCCAGTTTTTTCGTTCACCGCAACCACAGATGGTTCATTTATCACAACTCCTTTTCCAGGAACGTAGACTAACGTATTTGCAGTACCGAGATCAATACCAATGTCATTCGATATAAGTCCCATCATTCTTTTGAAAAAGGCATTCATTTTATCCATAAAATAGTTAGTAAGATGAGTCGGTCATTATTCGGATACTATCAGATTGGGGAGCAAAATCAACTAGAAAAGCTTCCAGACATCAGATACCGTAATAATTGCCATGAGCGTCAACAACGCAACAAAACCGACAGTGTTCACCGTTCCATAAATTTTCGCGGGAATTTTTCTACGCGTTACTGCTTCAATAATTACAAATACAAGTCGTCCTCCATCAAGTGCTGGGATTGGTAAGATATTGATGACTGCGAGATTGATTGAGATAAGTGCAGTGAACGTAAGGAGGTATGCAAAACCAAACTGTGCTGCATCACCCACCATTCCAACAATTCCAACTGGACCTGATACTTGATTGAGCTCCGCTCCACCCGACACGAGAATTCCAAGACCAACCACCGTTTCTTTAATAAGAAGACCTGTCGTAATAGCTCCTTGATACATTGCAGTTAAAAATGGAAGGTCAACGATACCAACTCGCTCCATTGCAATACCAATCACTTTTCTATCACTTCCTGGCATCACTTCAGGAGTAACAGATATCATCACTTCTTCACCAGAGCGATTAACAATAACATCAATTGTATTTTCGCTATTGTCAGCTACAAACGTAATAATATCATTTACTTCAAACTCTCCTGTGAGCACATTCTCACCCGACGTAAGGGATATAATTGCATCTTTTATTTCAAGACCTGCTTGTGCAGCTGGTGCATCATCACTCGTCATTGCACCAATGATGATCTGAGAATTATCAAGCTCCCCAGCACCCTTGAATGCTTGTGGCGCAAGAAAACCACTCATAAAGGATATTGTGATAAGCATCCATGCGAAAATAATATTGAACGTAACTCCTGCAACAAGTACAAGTGCCTGACTGAGTAATGGTGATTTTGCAAAGCTCCCCCTTGCCGCATCCTCAGAGGCTCCTTCCTCATCAGGATTTTCACCAAATATTTTTACGTATCCTCCAAGCGGAAGAAGATTGATGGAGTATTGAGTTTTTCCTATTTTTTTAGAAAAAAGTCTTGGTGGGAATCCAATAGCAAATTCATCTACTCGCATTCCAGTAGCTTTTGCTACCAGGAAATGACCGAGTTCGTGTACAAAAATAAGTACGCCAAGTATGAGAAGGAAAAGTAAAATTGACATACTAGTTCATTAATTCTTCACGCTTTTTCTTTGCGAGGGCTTCTAATTGAGCATTTACTTCATCAACGATTTTTTGCAAATCATCTTTTGCACGAAACTTATCGTCTTCAGTAAGATCTCCATCCTTTTCTTGTTTTTGTATATCACTCCATACATCCTCACGAACTTTTCGTAATCGAATTCGTGACTCTTCAAGCCTCTTGTCGGCAAGCTTCCCCATCTCTATTCGCCTCTCGGTCGTCATCTCTGGAAATATAACTCGCACACCATCAGAATCGCCCACAACAGAAACTCCGAGATTTGCTGCAACGATAGCTTTTTCGATAGCTCCACATTGAGACTTATCCCACGGAGTGATTCGAATTGTCTTCGCGTCTTCAACGCCAATATTTGCAACTTGATTAAGTGGAGTCTTTATTCCATATGCATCAACTTGCACACCGTCGAGGATCGCTGCTGATGCTCGACCAGTGCGTACAGAGGCGAGTTCCTGTACGAGCCATTCTTTAACTAATTCTATTTCTTTTTTAAGAGTGTCAAAACTATACATATTTATTATTGGGTGAAAATATTACTTGAAAAGTGGTAATGTGGCCAGTATATCACTTTTTGAACTATTCGAGAAACTGCCCAACACCTATTCAGATAAGTTCATGATTATTACAACACCTTCGAGGACCTGCTTTGCTGATGCGCTAGGAAGCGTTAAAAGGTTTCGTAATTGTGAAATATCCTTGAGCATCGTGTTATTTGCATGATATTTTTTTTCTGTCGGCTTTTTAATCATCCCTGCATGAATATTAGACTCAATCTGTATAATGATACCTGCTATATCATTTCGAGAAAGTGATTCGTCATCATTTTTTTTTATAAGTTCTTCACAAAGACTTATTCTCTCGGCTGGATGCGCATTAGTTATTTTTTGAGCATATTTTGATATAACTGATAATTCAGATAAAGGTTCGTTTGATAGTTTTTTTTGAATATCGTACGCTGAGCGGACGGTAACGCATCGCGAGAGAATGGTATCAAGAAGCATGTTGACATCACGAACCATAACAATAAGTGTTGTTGAAGGGTGTGGTTCTTCTAAAATATTAAGAAGTGCATTTTGTGCTTCTCGTGTGTAGGTAAGAGCGTTTGTGCAGATAAGCAAATGAGCATTTTTAGAATATGATTTGCTTGCCATTATTGAAAGCTCACGTGCCATATCTATAGTAAATATATCTTTTGTTTGCACAAAAGGAGCAAGAAAGTTCGGTGAGTGCGGCAGCTCTTCGAGCTGCCGCACTAATTCAACTGGAGAAAATTCTTCCTCCACCACAAATGAATGATGAATAAAGTCTCCTTGACTAAAAAAGTTATCGGCAAACACTGCGTCTTTTTGAGGCGCAGCATTTTCTGTATGACCAGTTTCTTTATCTTTTAGAAATGATTGTTTTTTTGTAGACATCGAGATGAGTGAGTGCTACTCCAGTTCCGCGAGCAACGCAGTACAAAGGATCTTTGGCTAATTTTGCTTTTACGCCGGTTCGGCGGTAGACAAGTTCAGGGAGATTTCGTAGTTGCGATGAACCCCCTGTCATGATTATACCATTATCAATAATATCAGATGCAAGTTCTGGCGGAGTTTCCTGAAGAACATCCTTGATAGCCTTAATCATTTCACGAAGCTCTTTTGCGATTGCTTTTACAATTTCATTTGTCTTGATAGTCGCACTTCGCGGAAGCCCTGTTACATAGTCACGCCCCTTGATAATGAGTTCAAGCTCTTCATCAACTGGCACCGCTGAACCAATATCAGTTTTAATTTTTTCAGCAGTTCGGTCTCCAATAGCGAGGTTAAAGGTTTTCTTTACATAATCAATGATTGCAGCATCAATTCTGTTTCCTGCACACTTTACAGATGTGCACGTCACAATTCCTCCGAGCGAAATTACCGCAACATCCGTTGTTCCTCCTCCAATATCAACAATCATGTGACCTTGAGATTCTTGAATAGGAATTCCTGCACCAATTGCAGCAAGAATTGGCTCCTTCACGACATAAGCATTTTTTGCTCCAGCCTTAATTGCAGCTTCGATTACTGCACGTCGCTCAGTCGAAGTCACTCCAGCTGGAACAGATACCATCACTTCGGGCTTGAAAAAAGACATTCTTCCGAGTGCTTTTGTAAAATAATACGAGAGCATGGCTTCAGCCACTCGATAGTCAGCAATTACGCCATCGCGCATCGGTCTGTACGCAATGATATCATCTGGTGTTTTTCCAATCATCTCTTTTGCTTCGAGGCCTACTGCGAGAATCTTATTGTCGTGCTGTGAGATTGCTACAACCGATGGCTCATTGAGAACAATTCCTTTACCAGCAAGAAAAACTAGCGTATTTGCAGTACCTAAATCAATTCCAAGTTTTTGTGAGAAAAAGCTCATATGTACAGTAAATATATACTTTTCATAGATAAAAGAAAGGTTGACATATTAACAAGTATGCTTTTTTTGATAGGAGTGAGTGTTTCTGATATATTAGTTACATGAATATCATCTCTGTCATTCCGCTCAAAAAGACAATTCTGACTGAACCGCTCACCTATTTCACAAAGCACCACCTTTCTCTTGGGCAAATTGTACACGTCCCAATCCGAAAACAGGAGGTACCGGCGGTGGTCGTGAGACTTCATGATTCACAAGATGAAAGAGCCGATATTAAATCATCGTCTTATGCTCTCAAAAAAATAAGTAAAGTAACGCACAAGCATATCTGCACTCCAGACTTCGTTAAAGCAATTTACAACGAAGCAATTTATTACGCATTTTTTACGCCACGACTTTTTTCACTCCTGACATCGTCAAAAATTATTGACTCACTCGATACCATCAAAAGTCAGGGCAAGGATTTTGTTACGAAACCAATTCATAACAAATCAATTGCATCAGAAAAGTATGCAGTCCAAGCTGAGGAACAGGATAGGTACAGTGAGTACAAAAATATTATTCGAGAAACCCTAGCACGCAAACAATCAGCAATAGTTATAGTTCCGACACTTGCAGATCTTGATCATGTTTCAGTACAACTTAAACGAGGTATCGAAAAACATACGAGAATACTCGATTCGAGAAAAACGAAAACGTATCTCGCAAAAACATGGAATGAAATCGTTCATAATGAGGGTGCTCAACTTATTATAACAACGGGAAGCTTTATGCATGTACCAAAGGTGAACATTGGTGTCATGATAGTCGAGCGTGAATCAAGTGCAGCGTATCGAACAATCGAAAAACCCTACTTAGACATTCGCCACCTTGCTCACGAATACTGTTCAATTGCCCGAATCCCTCTCTATGTTGGCGATACCCTCTTGAGAGCAGAGACAATTTATAGTATCAAACAAGGAAACTACACGGAGAAACGACCTCTTATGTTTCGTTCACTTTCTCCAGCCGCACAGACTCTAGTTATGATGCAGGAAGACACACAGCCCGTGAGCCCCTACCTTTCGCACAAAGCAATCAGTCTTATCCAAGATGCTCATGAACAAAATGACCAAGTATTTATTTTTTGTGGGAGAAAGGGACTTGCACCAACAGTAGTCTGTGAAGATTGCGGATCACTCTCTACTTGCGAACAATGTTCTGCTCCTATGACTCTTTTTGGAGGTACGACTGACAAGGAAAACACACTGCGATGCAACCACTGCGGTAAGCGTGAAAAAATAGGAATGAAGTGTCATCACTGTGGAAGCTGGAAGCTTAAAATGCTTGGTATCGGGACAGAATCGGTCGCGAGAGAAATCGGACGAATTTTTCCTCAACGCGAGGTCTTTATTATCGATAGCATGAATACAAGAACTCCTAAACAAGTACGTGACACAATTATGAAATTCTACGAAGTGCCTGATGCTATACTTGTAGGAACAGAGCTTGCTATCACGCATCTTACAAAACCTATACCATATAGTATCGTCTCCTCTATCGATGCACTCTGCGCACTGCCGGACTATCGAATTCGAGAACGCATCACACAAACACTTCTTGCGTTGCGACAAAAAACTCACAAGCATTTTATGATTCAAACACGTAATGAGCATGAAACACTTTTTAATCACGTACTAACAGGAAACTTATTACTTTTCTACAAAGAAGAAATTGCGATGCGAAAGCAATTTTCATACCCCCCTTTCATAAAGCTTATCAAACTCACACGTGCCGGTGATAAAGAAGATGTGCGCAATGAAATGAAGCAGCTCATAAAATTTTTTGAACCCCATACTTTACATGTTTACCCTGCTTTTACCGAAAAGGTAGCTAATGCGTACGTACTCAACGGACTTATCAGAGTTGCACCTGAACAGTGGCCCGACAAGGAACTTATCGAAAAACTTCGCATGCTTCCTAAAACATATCGTGTTGAAGTTGATGCTCAGCATGTTCTCTAGAAAATATTTTTGTAATATTGGCGTATTTCTGTATACTTAAATATATGAAGAAAGACATCATTTTTAAAGGCAATGCAATACTTACAAAGGTAGCAAGAAACATTTCACCGAATGATATTTTGCACAAAAAGGTACAACAAGTTATCACGGACCTCCACGACACTCTCGCAAAAACAAACAAAGGAGTAGGTCTTGCTGCACCACAAATCGGAGAGTCTATTCGAGTTTTTGTCATATCTCCCACAGTGTTTCAGAATGAAACTGAATCAGTATCAGAGATTCTATTTCCCACTTTCGTAAACCCCACTATCATACGTCGATCAAAAGATGCAAAAAAAATGCAAGAGGGCTGTCTCTCGATTCCTGGAATTGTTGGCGATGTTCGGCGCTCAAGCAGAGTCGTTGTTGAAGCGTACGATATGAAGGGAGAACTTTTTCGTTTTTCAGCAAAAGGTTTTTTGGCACAAATAATTCAACATGAAAATGACCACCTTGATGGAATACTTTTTGATACCAAGGCGACTGATTTAAGAGAAATATAATATGAAATGGGTATTTTTTGGAACAGATGAATTTGCAGCGGTGGTTCTTCGAGAACTACATGCCAAAAATATTATTCCCTCTTTGGTTATTTGCGCACCTGATATACCACTACGACGAAATAAAGGCTTTGAATCTCCTGCAACAAAAAAATGGGCTCATCATTATAATATTCCCGTAATACAACCAGTGACGCTGAATAAAGAGTTTGAATTGATACTTCAAAAGAAAATATGGGATTTTTTTGTGGTAGCGTCTTACGGAAAAATAATCAGTCAACAAATTCTTGATATTCCTCGCAAGGGAACTCTCAATGTCCACCCATCACTCCTTCCTCAATATCGTGGCGCATCACCCATTGAAACAGCCATTATTGACGATAGCAAACAGACAGGCGTTACTATCATGGAGATGGACGCAAAAATGGACCATGGTCCAATTATTTCGTATGTTGAGCATACTTTTGATGAGTGGCCAAGCGCAGCAGAAATCAGACGAACGCTCGCAACTATTGGAGGATCTGAATTAGCAAACACAATTCCACACTGGATGAATAATACACTCACTTCCAAAGAACAGAATCATTCTGAAGCCACTTTTACGAAAAAGTTTTTAAAGTCTGATGCACAGGTGAATCTTGAAGATAATGATTATGATAACTTTAGAAAGTTCCAAGCATTTCGGGATTGGAATGATATATACTTTTTTATAAAGAAAAACGACACGCAGATGCGTGTCGTTATCAAGAATGCACACTTTTCAAATAACGCATTTATTATTGACAAAGTAGTTCCGGAAGGTAGAAAAGAAATGTCATATCAACAATTTCTCTCTTTTATTGAATAATGATGTCGTAAACAATCACAGGATCAAGAGGCTTGTCTGAAGGATCTGTTGCAACACCACTGAGTGTTTCTATGAGATCTATTCCTGAAATAACTTTTCCGAATACTGTATGTTTTCCATCAAGAAAAATATTGTCTGCAACATTAATAAAGAATTGACTTCCATTAGTAGCAGGACCAGAGTTTGCCATAGAAATAGTTCCTGAAACATTTGATAATTCTGACACAAACTCATCTTCAAATGCGTACCCTGGACCTCCAGTTCCCCACCGTGCCTTAAGAGAATCGTCTTTGGAGTTTGGATCTCCACCCTGAATCATAAACCCTTTGATAATTCGATGAAACTTAGTTTCATTATAAAAACCTTTTTGAGAAAGAGTTACGAAGTTTTCTACTGTTTTAGGTGTTTGATCTCTAAATAATTCAATTTCAAACGTCCCCTTATTTGTTGTAAATGTTGCTATTGTTTTTGTCATAGTTTCTTTATTATTTTTGTTATTTTCTCCGAGATTATTCACACGATTATCTGAAAAAGATTGTTTGTTTACTTGCACATTCTTAAATGCTTCGTTACTTTGATTTATTATTTGCTGCGTTGTCTCATCAAGCTCTTTTTCATTCATGCTAAACATATGCATCGCTGCAAAAGCAAAGCCTAGGGTGTAGAGACATAGAATTCCTACAATTATTTTTTGAAATCCGACTGAGCACTGCATATTAATTCCTGAATCTTAACATTTTTTTTGCCTTTCGTGCACCTCGTCGCATCAAATCAACAACCTTATTACTATATGAAGTTACGCGAATCTGCATCTCATTCTTAGCCTCATCGAGTGCACTATTAATATCTGACTTGAGAGATACTGTTCGTAACATCTTCTTATTAAAAGAGAGATTGATTTCCGCTCGATACAAATCATCGCCATGAATATGATGTTCAGTTTCTTTCCCCACTTCAACTTCGGCAAGAATTACCTGATCAGGCTTTGAAGGAATAAACTTTTCAAGTAAACCGATCTTCTCATTGATTAGAGAACGTAGCTCCTGAGTCAATTCTATATTTTTTGTTTTAATATGGATATTCATACTTGTTTTTTATCATAATAATACCCTTATTATAGCACGCATACATCTGGCTTTTGTGGGTATTAAAAAAGCGAAACCCTAGGGTTTCGCTTGCCGATTCACTGTTTGATGAAAGTAGCTAATTATCGTACTACTCACCTGAAATGCGCTCAGATGAGTACTATCAATCAAAATAGCTTCTGGATGTTTTGCAAGGGGTGAAATCGTCCTTTTTTCATCGAGAGTATCGCGCTCTCGGATTGCTCTGAGAGTTACTCCATAATGACTGAATGAGTTTTCCTCACCTGCAGCACGAAGTTGCATGCAACGACGTCGTGCACGTGCCTCAGCAGTAGCTGTAAGAAATATTCTCAAGACAGGGCCAAGCTCGTCTTTAAAAATCCAACACATGTTTCTGCCTTCGGCAACAAGACCTGAATTTTTTCTTTGGCTCAACTGAAAGTCAAGTAACTCTGCTCTTACGCTCGCAATTTTTGCGACATGACTTGCTACGACAGCAATACGTTCGTCACGCAACACCTCTGTAATGTCTTCATTATCATACAAAACACGATTACCCTCAAAACGAAGATATTGCTTGAGTGATTTAGCAAGTTTAGTGATTCCAGGGATATCATCACGTCCGACCTCATTATTGTCACTCATCAAGAGAGCTCCAACCGTGCGGTACAACGAGCCGCTATATAATGTATTGAATCCAAGCTCTTCGCCGATAGCTGCTGTTACAGTCGTTGAACCAGCTCCAGCAGGACCGTCGATAGCAATCACGGGTGTATTTATTTTTCTCTTTTTCATTCTTTCTACAAAATACCTGACCAGTGAGCAAAGTCAAGTAGTGTTTTTAGACTTTCTTCAGAAAATATTTCCAAGCAAAAAGGCGCCGTACGGCGCCTTTTTGTATCTATGCATTATGCAATGATTACCATCGGTCTCCTCCACGGTCATTGTTGAATGATTGTCGTGGTCGATCTTCCTTTGGTCGTGCAATGTTAACTGTAAGATTTCGTCCTTCAAAGTCTTTTTCGTTAAACATATCGATAGCTTTTTCTGCATCTTCTGCAGATCCCATCTCTACGAAACCAAAACCTTTTGATCGGCCTGACATCTTATCAATAATAACTTGTGCAGATTCAACTGTTCCAGCTTGCTCAAAGAGTGCTCGTAGTGAATCATCATTTGTTGCGTAAGGTAGTCCCCCTACATATAATTTTTTTTCCATCTGTTTTTATGACGAGCATGGTGCTCGCTCATTAATTCATTAATACTTTGTTGCCAAAGCGAGGGACGTACTAGTTTCTCAATTCACAAAACGCAAACGATAACGCGATAAATACCCTTACTGAAAAGGTACCATGTTTTTGCAAAAAAAGCAATAGTAACTTATACTTGTTATTATTAACAGTAATACGCTTAATATGAATATTTTACTTTGGATTATTTTTGGAGGATTAGCAGGAGCACTTGGCTCAGCGTTAGTCGGGTCAGACCTGACACTTCCTGAGAATGTGGTTGTCGGAATTATTGGAGCATTTATTGGAGGTTGGCTTTCTATCAAAGCAAGTAAAGGTAAAGAGAAAAAGGCAATGCGACCAACAACCCTATGGGGGTTCATTTGGGCTGTTATCGGATCAATTATATTCTTAATAATTGCAGGGTTTCTTTCGTAAGGAGTAGCAGCAAGTTATTGCATCAGCCCCTGTAGCTTCTATGTGCCTTTTTTTTCGTTTGATTTTTTTGACGCACAAGCACCTCATTATATTTTTGCTCTTCAACAATTCGCTCTTGTTGTATTTTTTTATACTTCTGAAATTGCTTTTCTAAAACATCGCCGTTTTCAATAGCTCCTAAAATAGCGCAGCCTGCGGTCTTTTCATGATCACATTTTGTAAACTGACATTTCGTCGATAGCGTTTCAAATATTGTAAATGTAGTATTTTCGTCTTTGGTAGCACCTCCTAAAACACTGAGTTCTCTCATACCAGGAGTATCAATCAGATATCCACCGGTAGGTAGAGTGAAGAGCTGTCGTGACGTTGTCGTGTGTCTTCCTCGACTATCGTCTTCACGAACACTACCCACTTTCTGCGCATCGGCACGGAGTAGCCAGTTTGTAATAGTAGATTTTCCTGCACCAGACGAACCGAGTAGGACCGCTGTTGTTTTCGGGCCGATGTGTGTGAGGATTGATTCCATTCCCTCTCCAGAAAGCGCACTTACGGCATACACAGGAATTGATCCGGCAACATCGTTTGCCTTTTTGATATATTGAGAATATTCGTCCACGCAATCTCTTTTATTAAGAATTATCACGGGTATAACTTCACATTGCTTGGCAAGCAATATATAGCGCTCCAACCGACTTATATTAAAGTCATTGTCGAGTCCCATGACGATAAAAATAATATCAACATTAGCGACAATGATTTGCTCGACGCCAGTTCCGACCGCTCTACGAGAAACTGTTGACGTCCGCGTCTTAATCTCTTCAATGACAGCTTTGCCGGGGGACACTTCACTGTACATAACAAAATCACCGACCTTGGGAAATTGAGGGGGCGCATCCTCTTCGAAAAACGAACCTCGTAGTGTTGCGATTAATTCTGTGTCATCTTGAGATTCGTTATCAAAAATAACGTAGTTGGTTTTATGCTCTTCTATGACGCGTGCGGTTTTCATATAGTGAAGTATACCAGACGTTTGGACTTTAGTTTTTCCTTACAAAATATGATAGATTTGTTTTATGAAAACTATCAAAACAATTACGCGTGCGCTCTTCTTCATACTAGTAATCTTTAGTGTATTTAAAATCACTCAATTTTTTGATAATAAAGAATTACAATACAATTTGAGTCAAAAATCTACCCTGAAAGAAATTCAGTTACTCAGTAGACTAGAAACTGCTTCTTTTACTATCGAAAAAATTATTGAAGCAGGTACTGACACTAATGCTTTTGCAAATATTTTATTTGGAGATAAGATTTTACTCATTGCTCATGCAAATATTATTGCGGGGTTTGATTTTTCTAAAATAGCAGAGAATGACGTTAAGATTGAAGGTGATATGCTAACCATAGATATGCCTGCACCTGAAATTCTTCTCAGTAGATTAGATAATCAAAAAACACTTGTGTACGACAGGAAACTGGGACTTCTTACTAAGGGTAATTCGCAACTCGAATCTCGTGCTCGACTCATGGCAGAAGACTCTATCAGGCAGGCGGCTTGTGAAGGTGGTATTTTGGATGCTGCAACATCAAATGGTAGAAAGCAAATAACTACAATATTTGCTTTTGCTGGGTTTAAAGAAGTTATTTTAAATATCCCTCCAGGGAATTGTGAATAGATTACACGTATTTATTTTTCACCTTCTACAACCTTCCAGAATTCGTCGACTCCTTTTTTTGTCTTTGCAGAAAATGGGATGAGCGTTATGTCATGAGTACCCTCTTTTTCCATCAGCTCCTTTTGAGTTTTCATAAATGATTTTGAATATTCCTTTTGATTTAACTTATCAATTTTATTAAAAAGAATGATTATTTTTTCATTTGTGTTATATAAAAAATCTAAGAAACTTTTATCAACTTCCGTTAACCCGATTTTTGCGTCGAGGACCATAACATGGATTCTATTTTTAACCTTTGTGTCTTTGATAAACCAGAGAATGAGCTCTTGGAGAATTACTTTTTGTTCTAACGAACCTCGCGCAAAACCATATCCTGGTAGATCCAAAAAATAAAGACTCTCACTGTTGATACTAAAGAGGTTAATTTCAGTTGTCTTACCAGGAACGGCGGAGATTCTAGCGAGTGATCCGTTACCAAGCAATGCATTTATACTGGATGACTTCCCTGCATTGGAACGACCATACAAAGCAATTTGTGGAATATAAGATTCCCAATACTCATTTCCTCGCACGATTCCTATAACAAAAGATGTATTGCTTATTTTCATAAATTTTAGTATGAGTGATAAAGGTGCATTTTACAAGCTTAATACTACTCTTTTTTATATTGCATGAGAGCGTTGCGTATCAATTCTAAAACTTGTTGAAGCAGTAGTATTTCTTCTTTTGGAGAGTATTTGCATAATGATTGCCTGTGACTTGCGAAGCGTGTATAGTTTTTTGCTGTTTCGTCTTTGCAACCAAAAGTTCTCGTACTACTACTTCTACGAATATTTTCATCGCCAGTAATAGTAAACGAATTAAAATATATAGAATTCCCCGCTGCCTCAGCTTCAGCACGCGTACAGCTAATATATTGATTTGCCCATTCACACGCACCACCTGACGACGAACTGATTCTAAATACAAAATGAGAAACTCCATTAGTAAGTTCAACAAAATCAATAACGCTCTCTTTTTGAATGTTATAATCGGAAAGAGTTCGACCATCAAGTAGAACTATATTTTCAAAAATTAATCGTTGCTGAATTGGGTCTATACTTTTTCGATCTTGAATTTTTGCTTTGACATTTTCTATCGAATCACTAGGCTCAACATCAAGAGTTATAACTTGTGTGTTTGTTTGAATAAAAATTTGCATGGCAAATCCTACACGCGGAAGAAGAAATAATCCGAATATAACAAGGCAACTCATGAACATTACTATTGGTTTTATAGATACTGATTTCATATACAAAAAAATATTAGAGCGATTATACTAGTAAGTATACCCTATTTAATTGGTACGAGGTCAATTTGCTCAAACGAGTATGCTTTGGGATCAAATATCTCTACCGCCTTCGTAGAATTGATCCACTCGATATCGCCGTATTCAACAATTGCCATTTCATATTCTCTCTCGGTTGTTACGACAAAAACAGATCGCTTGAGCAATACTCCACTATCAGCATCAAATGTCAAAATAGAGTGAAGAGTATCTGTGTGCTTCACTGAAAAAATTGATTTTTTACCATTATCTTTTTCTACACCGATGTACTCCATATTTTGAACCCAATCCAAAAGTGTATCCTCACGAACAGGCATAAAGCGGAGAGCATCTTCGTAAAGTGAGTCCAAATCATGCACCGAATCTAGTAACGCACGAGTCTTTTCCTCTTCTCTAGTAAGTACTTGTGTTGCTTCGTCCTTAAATTGATACTGAAAAACATGAACATGATTATCGCTCTCGAAATTAAGATGCGCGCTCGGAAGCACTCCCGCTAATGCAGGATTGATAATAACAAGACTGTTATTTCCGTGTTGCCACCTCTCCACAGATTCGCTTCGGGAAACAGCTTGCGTGGTATCAAAATTTTCGAGATTTTGAGCAAAAGATACCTTGTCATCTCCTTCGCTATACACAACCTCTTGATGCTTAATGAGCTCGCTCTGTAGCTGAGCCTCTGTGTACGCAAAATTTACTGCTGCTTGTACATATCGCGCTGAAGAGTTATCAAAAAATCTAACTCCAATAATTAACAAAAAAATACAAGTGATTGCAATCCCTCTTTGAAATAAATGTGATGGGCCAGAAAATCCAGACTTTCTTACCAAACGAGATACGAAAATAGAACGAAAAGACATTCGTAATTTCTGATCGAGATATAAGGGTATTTTTATTTTTTTATTACTCTTCATATAATTTTCTTAATTTCTTTAGGCCTCTACTCAAATTCTTTCTCACGGCATCTTCTCGTATACCGAGTATCTGTGATATTTCGGCAGTTGTTTGTTCGTGCAGGTAGTACAACTCTATGCTGTCTTTCTGTTTTGGTGAGAGATTTTGTATATGAGTGCGAACTCGCTCCATTGTAAGATCAATATCAAGTCGATGATAAGAATCTTGCGTTTCATCATGTAGCGTATCCAGTTCGTGCATCTCCCAGTTTTGTGATTTTGATTTTCGATAGTAATCAATAAGAGTATTCTTTGTAATAGTGAAAATCCAAGAGCGCTCACTTGTGATTACAGAGTCAAAATTATCATACGCTTTGATAAATATATCGCTCATAATATCGGCAGATACCGCTTTATCAAATCCAACTCTTACTAACACATACCCATAGACGTCATTTTTATGCATGTTGTACAGACGTGTAAATTTCTTATGTATTTTGATTAGTGACATGTATATAAAACTGTACCATGCGCTTCGGCATACTCAAATATTTCATACAACCAAAACCTTGACTGAATAGCCAAGGTTTTCGGTAATAGAAACTTTGTTGACTATTCATATCTTGATACAAAGGCCAGTTACTATTTTGTAAATACTATTCAGGTAGAAGTACAGTGTCGATTACATGAATAACCCCGTTTGTAGTATTGATATCAACTGCGATAACATTTGCATTGTTTACCATAACTCCATTTGTCGTATCAATCATAAGCTTTCCTCCTTGTAGGGTTGTTGCTTCTGTTAGATTGACCACATCTTCTGCCATTACTTTACCTGCTACCACATGATATGTCAGTATTGATGCAAGTGCCTCAGGATCAGCAAGAAGAGCCTCTACTGTTCCTTCTGGCAGTTTCGCAAATGCTTCATCTGTTGGTGCAAATACCGTGAAAGGACCTGGTCCAGAAAGAGTCTCAGCGAGTCCGGCAGCCTGTACAGCTGCAACAAGTGTTGTAAATGGACCTGCGCTTACTGCTGTTTCTACGATATTCATTGTTGCTACTTCTTCCATAGTGTCAGTTGCAACCGGTTGATCTAATTCTGTTTCAGTAGAATCACTCGATGACGTTGCAATTAAAACGATTATTGCGATAACTACGAGCCCTCCCAGAATCCAACCAAATTTTGTTGATGTTTTTTCCATTCTATAATTAATTATTACTTTTTAAAATATTTTACTGTAATACGAGATTACATCTAATAAGACGACTCAGAGTCTCAAGTGTGACATTTTTGAAGAGAAGGCTCCTCCGACTGAGCTTAGTTCGAACTTGGGCTAGATATAATAGATCCCTGCCAAAAATAAGTGTATGAAGAATGCTGAGATAATTATCCAGAATAGAGTCTGATTGGATGTTTTTATATACTTTATAAAAACAAACAGGAATAGAATAAATATACCTATCCCCCAAATAATCATTATCCACTCAACAACACCCCCACCAGTCCATAGCATGAGAACAAGTCCAACACAGCTTATAAACAAAGAGAATAGCGACACAAAAATAAAAGATGCGGTTGCTATTATTTTTTTAAATCCATTACTCATGTAAAAATTATAGCATAGATAAAACACTCGTTGTAAGCATCTGAAAAAAGTATTGATAAAATTTTTTTAGAAAAGTGTTCCGCCGACTGAGTTTAGTTCGAACCTAGATATATTAACTATCCGATTATTAATCCTTATCACTTAGAATTACACCACTGTGGTTAATTATATTGTTATGATTAGCTCCTTTGATAATAAAGCCTTCAATTTCACCTATTTTTTTTATTTCTTCGAATGTTTTGTACATTATTTCATCCTCTTTTTCACCCAAATAACACTTTGCTTTTACTTTTACTTTTATATTTTTAACGCTGGGTAAATGATACACTTTATTTCCTAATTCTTTTTTCATTTTATCTGTGAGCAAGTGCTTCACCTCTTTAAAAATTGGAGATGGAGAGTATAGATACATATCACCAGTCTTAACTGTCAATAAGGCGATAGCAGCGCCTACAGAGTAACCAATAATCACATCGCACTCTTTAATTTTTTTATTTAAATTTTCTCCAATTTTAGTCCACTCATCCATAGTTGCACTCCAGTTCAAATTAACTGGAACTACATCCTCGTTTAATTTGTATGAGTCTGTATCTAATGCTATAAAGTATTTTTTGCTTTTTTTCATCATAAAAAAAGGGTCTTTTTTTGTGTAGACCCATAGAAACACTTAATTATTGATGTTGTTTAGACATCGAACTCGCCTTTTTTTATACCAGCAACAAACGCACTCCACTCATCCTTACTGAAAGAAAGAGTAGAGTCAGTTTCATCTTTAGTATCTCGGATATGGATTTTATCTCCATCACGTTTGACAGCAACACACCAGAATGGGCTACCTTTTTTCTTTGTGTTTGAGGAACAGACGAAGCCATCTCTCTCTTTTCTTCCACCCCATAATTGGCTAGGGAGATATCTTTCTTGTGGGATTCTTTTTTTCATCATCAATATTGGTTTTTTCTGAGATCGCAATATTACCAATCTCTTTTTAAAGAATAAGTTAATTAACTAACTTAGTCAATAGAGACTCCGCACCTGGGACGATGTTCGGATGGCTATATTGGAATAGAGCAGGGCTTGCTTATACAAAAAAAGAACCCCTCCCACAGAGAACCACGGGGGTTTTCTGTGAGGGTTGATTAGGAAGCCTATTGGGTTCCTGCCTTTGATCCAAAAACGTATTGAGGCTATCTATGAAGATAAGATTGATGGAAAGATTGATACTGGTTTTTATGATAAAAAATTTGCTGAATACACTAAAGATAAAAATAATGCACCTGAAGGGCTCCGCCGACTGATTTTAGTTCGAACCTAATCAATGTTCTTCAACTCATCCTTCATTGTAAAAACTGCAGATTCTAAGTACGCCCTCAATACAAGTAATATTAAAACAAGAATCAATTGAGGATTAATAAAGACTGCGAGTATTAGCAAAATTGGTAAAGCAAATAACACTAGAGTTACGTACAGAACAAGTGTTCCGAGACTGATAAATGTAGCAATCCCTCGATCGATGTGGCGACTCTGTTTTGTTTTATATAAATAGACATTCACTACAAACGAAATAATTCTACTTATAAAATAAATTAATATTGGAACAACTACTGCCATATTACTTAGTGTGTCAAAAAATATTGAGTAATCTCTTTCAAAACCTATAAAAGTAATAATGAGGGCGCTCCAGGAGAACACACAGGAAAGCACGCACAATACTCGGGCCCCCAAGAATCTTTAATATAGCAATATGATCTTAACTGGAAAAGAAATTCAAATACAAATAGGAAAAGGCAAGATACACATAAGCGATTTTGATCCTGAAAGAATCACGACAAATTCTTATGACCTTCTCTTAGGATCTATCGCCCTAAGATATAAAGACGCCGTACTTGACCCTAAAAAAAATAACCCTGTTGAATCAATAGAAATCCCTGAATCAGGTTATACTATGCAGGCTGGAGATTTTCTCTTAGGATCAAGTTCTGAAATTGTAGGAAGTGACCATTACGTACCGATGATCCACGCAAAATCTGGAATTGCGAGAAAAGGTCTTTTTGTACACTGCTCAACAGGTCTCATAGATATTGGATCTCATGGAAAAATAACGCTTCAATTAACCGCCACTCTTCCTGTAATTCTGTACCCAAATATGAAAATCGCCCAAATTACTTTCTGGAAACCGAAAGGTAAAATTAAATTATATAAGGGAAAATATCAAGACTCCGTTGGACCAGTCTCATCTCAGACATTCAAAGACCACAATGACCAGTAACTTATATAAAAATATCTTTAGCTTCTGATCCTGACACCCTAATCATATTACTAACTCTCCTAATATCTTCTTTCCAAGTAATTTCTCCAATCTCTTTATACTCCTTACTAACAATAACTAGCCTAGAATGATTATTATCAGCTAATATAAAATTATCCTTAATCACCTCGGAGTCTTGCACCCAATCGAAATCTCCTTTAATGATTTTTTTAATTTCAAATTTCTCATCGAGAATAACAGTTTCGTTTTTCCTTGTTGCAGAAAATATAAATCCTCCATTTGGTATCTTTTTAATGTGATGAAGATTTGTCATATCTTTCAGGATAGATTGTGTAGTCCCATATTTTTTATTGATCATAACTAACTCATCAGAATATGATAAAACAAAAAGTAAAGACGACAATCTTTTAGACCTACTAATCGACCAGAGTATTACTAAGGATATATATGACAAAAAACACCAAGAGATAAACGATAAGCTACAGTTACTAAATATAGAAATGGAAGAGCACACAAATGCAGACTATGAATACCAAACGACCGTATCCACAGTCATATCAATAGCAAGAAGAGCAAAAGAGATATTTGAAAACTGTTCTGAACCAAGTGAAAAAAGGGCTTTTCTAAGAATGTTACTTCAGAACCCTACTGTAAAAGAAAAAAAAGCTATGTTTTACAATAGCCTCTCCCTTCAACTTAGTACTAGAACTAGCTGATAGTCCTACTTGGCTCCGCCGACTGGGTTTAGTTCGAACCTAATGTAATAAAAAAGACTGACAGATAATGTCGAGTCTTGTAGTGTTTTCAGTCAAGGAAATGGCTTCTTGCCTGCTTGTGTGTGCGCTGAGTTCCACTTGAAAAGCCTTTTTTAATGGAACTGACGATTCTCGAACTATAGATTGGGCCGATGAGTATCCATATCCGAGTATTTCACTAAAGAGATTAAAAGTTTGTTGAATTAATTTTAGATAAAGCTATCGAATAACTTTTTAATACTTAGTACCGTGATGTATTGCGTCATAATAATTTTCCAATATGTCAGAATCTGTTTGTATTGAATCATCTTTATCATGTTGTTCCTCAATTTCATATTGTAAGTATGGAGCATTTCTAAATTTAAAACTATATACTTCTAACAATAAATATTCTCCCAAATCTCTACTGTCTTTTATGTATTCTGGAACTATACTATTTTCAATAAGTAATTTTGTGAATTGCTCTGCTATTTCGGCATTTCTCTCGAAAGCTCTGTCCAACTGAACAGCTAACCAAAACGGTGTTATGAAAGATTTTTCAATCTCATTTATACTTTCTTCGGGGATTGAACTGACCCCTAAGGCATACATTTGCTCGGCATGTAACCTGAGTGTTTTTGCTTTCATTTTTGGACCCATTTCTCCAATTCCTGAATATGACATTCGTTCATATTCTGTTATGCGAACAATATTTCTGATCGTGTCTCTGATGCATTTTTCTGTGGCAACTATTTCAGATCCTGTAGTGTATAGTTCATTTATTGTAAAATCTCTCGTATTAAAATAATCAACAGTTGAATCAACAAATTCAACACCATCACCAAATTCAAAATCTTGAGCCATGTATTTTTTTGCGATTTCTATATCCGATCCAACATGTGGTTCTTCTGCGGATAACCTAATCACATCAACATCTCTTGGTGGAATTACTTTTAGACCCAGGGCTTCTCGTAATACAGAACGGGCAGCACCGCCTTTAAAACCATACTCCTTGGGAATCTCTAGCTTACCAGGATGTAGAATTTCCACATGGCCATCTTTATTGATAGTAAAAGTAGAGTCTTTCAAAAAAACCTCAAGGATTTCCTCGATAGAAAAGTTATCTAGAAATATCTCTCTTTCTTTTGAAAGTCTTTTTTCTTCTTCATAATCCTTGGTGTTAAGGAGTTTTTCTGCTTCAAATTTATCAACAGTACCTCCTTCAAGATAAGAATCTGTAAATGTGTTGATTTTGATCGTTCTTTCAATCTCGTCTGCCTGTTCCTGACTTATTGTAATTTTTTCAAACATAGCTTTATTAAGTAATGATATACCACTAGTATATCAAAAAGTTTGAAACTTGTTTAAGACTGGAGCATTCTGATATATTAAGCGTCTTTTTATCAGCGTACCAGAAACGTTCTTGAAGTTCATGAACATGCAGTGCTCCGCCGACTGGGTTTAGTTCGAACCTGAAACACGAAAGCCCCGACAGAAGTCAGAACTTCGTGGGGCTTGATTATGATATTTCGAATGTCTCCTCTAAGGTGATGATGTTTTCCTTTTTTGAAGTAATAAAGCCTTGGACCTTACCTCCTCCTTTTGTTTCACCTTGGAAAATATCACCGACTTCTAGTTTTTCCAAAAAGGAATGTTCGTTACTCTCAGTGAGCTCGACGATTTCTCCTTTTTTACGTGGAGTGACTTTCGCCATCTTCCACCAAAGTGACGAGATAACGAGACTTGCGGACATTGAACTTACTGCTGGATCTGTTTGTTTCATTTCTTAAGTATTATACTATTTATATAATAAATGTCAATACTTTGCTCACCGTCTCGAGTTCGGAACTATTGAATTCCTTATACCACAAGGCTTTTTTAACATAATATTATTTCATATTTCGACGCGTCCTGAGCACCTTAATACATTGTATCGTATGCCCACTTCATCAATACATCTCTTCTATCGCCTAGATCCTTACTGTTAAAATCTAAAGGGTATCTTTCACAAAATTCTTTCACAGAGTTTAGTGTCGATTGTTTTAATTTTTCAATTTTTACTTTCGAAAGATCATTACTCATCCAACCATTTAAACTACGCTCCACGACCAATAAGTTTCCTATATTGTGAATATTATTTTTTAAATCTTTGTCGTAAGTCTCCAGTAAATTTTTATCCTGAGGAATAATATGATCCAAAGTATATTTAATTGATCTAGGATTTTTTCCTATATCATCGAGGAAATTTACATGATGTTTATAATTGTATGTAGATCTCTCATATCTATCAAATATATAACGAATGAGTGGCTTATCTTTTTTATAACTTAGATCTCTAAATCCTTCTTCAAAACTTTCAAAAGACTCTTTATCCAGATCTTTTTCAAAACTAGACAATACAGCCTGTACATCTGAAGCAATTTTTTGAGTATCGCTGTCTTTTAGAATTAAGTTTATCTTTTTAGTGTATTTGTGATACAACTTCTCAATCTTATTCCCAGGTTGTTTACAGATTGCTGAGTAACCAAAGTGGAATCTTTCAATTCTGGTGAAGATTTTTGAAAAATCATATTGAATTAATTCCTTAGACATCAACAATTTCAAAAAAAGAACATAACATTGTGTTACTTCAAAAACACGCAATCCTTGAACAGCATTGAAGATATTTTTATAATCTAGCTTACTCTCCGATAATTCATCTCTCCACTCATCTTCTGTTCCGCTTGATAGCAACCTTAACCACTTTGATGCTATTTTTAAATTAGACAAAAGATCTTCTGCTTGAATTTTTCTTTTTCTAATAGATCTATATAGATGCTTTTCTGTGACAAACTCATCAACAGATAACCAGTAATAACGGATAAACTTAGGCATTGTTACCTTCTTAACATCAGAAATATTTTCTTCAATTTCTTTCCATGTTTCTTCTGAGAAGATTAAGCCCTCTTTATCACTCTTAAAGTGCATCTGGGAAAAGATATAATTTTTTAATAGATCTGCTACAGTTAAATCTTCACCCCTAGCATTTAGTGTCTCAAAAAGTTCATATGCAATATCTTCACCGGGTACTTTTATTTCTACAATATCTGCATCATACAACTTCTCCGTCATTTGAGATAAATATAATTCTTTCTCATTATCATCTTTTTCTAAGAGTTCATTATCAATTGAATCTTGAAAGAAAACATAAACATCTTTTACTGATTTTTCTTCTTTTGATAATTTTCCGCTAAAGATACCATCCCACTCCTCATTGAGAATACACTTTTCAAAAATATCTTTAATTTTTTCATTACAGTCTAGACGAGGATTAGATCCTTTTCCAGAAACCCTGTTAGTAAAAAATAATTTTCTTTTTATTTCAGAAGAAGAATCATCTAATTTTAGTCTAGAATTTATCCTCCACATAACACTAAGAAGAATAGTTATTGTAGTGAGTCTTTGTTGCCCGTCAATAACCTTCCAGATATTATCAGTATCATCTTCTATATCAAACACGAAAGAGCCTAGAAAGAAAAAGCTGTCTTGGTTACTTAAATCTTGCCAAAATTCTAATGCATTATCTTTAGACCAATCATAAGATCTTTGATACCTCGGAATTTTATATATCTTATTATTTTCTAACAGAGAATGTAATTTTTTATCTCTAGCTTCAAATTTATTGATCATATAATTTTTATTAATTTAAAAATAAAAGTACTTAGTTTGTAAAAACTGAGCACTTTTATTACGCATGAAGGCGTCTCGAGCATGCGCTCAGTCGGGCTCGCTTGGCAGGACGGGTTTCGAACGATGGATTGGAGAAAAGCTGTGGGAGATATTAGGACAACAATGAAAGAGCTGAACCACCTACTATCAATAACTTAGTGAAAGTACCGTCAATATCGTAATCTTTATGTCCGGAAATTTTAATATTTTAGAGTAAGACACTTTTAATCCACGGTATTACATATTTAAAATTTTACGACTAAAATGTGTTAAAATACATACATTCGAGCAAAGTAGGTCTAGACTGCTTTATTAAATTACACATTTTAACAATAAACAAATGTTCTCATTCTTTAAAAATCAGCAAGAAAAAGTAGTCGAGCAGCAGTTTAAGCTTTGGTACAAAGCATGTATGCTATTTATTGAGGATAAGAAGATACTTGATAATCCTCGTCCCAAGGTAGGTTCTTGTTTATTTTTTATAGGATCTCTAGATTATCTTTGTCAAAACAACCAAATCGATGATTTAAAATTCGCTAAATTATGCAAATCATTATTACCAAAATCAATATATCAACCCTGGTTAGTATCGAGTTTAATTATTAGTTTTTATGTAAAAAATATAAAAACTAAATTTGCACTAGAAGCAAATTTAGAAGGTGGTAAACAGATATATGCTTTTCTGAATAAAAAAAATACAATGTCACCTTATGTTTTTTCAACCCTTGTAGAAGAGTGGGCAGACAATCCTGATTTAGGACCCGAAGAAATATCGCTGTTCACTGAATCTTAACAGAGCTTGGCTTAGAGCTTATTTCTAAACAGACGGACTAAATAATGTTAATTATTATTATTTTTTCTTTTGCTATTTTTCTGGACTCTTTAGTGGTCATAATTTATTTCATTTCTAGCTTATAAATATCAAGGCAGGTTTCCAAAGACATATTTTTACGATCTTCCAAAGATTCGCTCGTGTAGCTGTTCAGTGAGCAGTTTTCTTTTAAACCACTTAATTTGCAGTTATTCTCCCAATCCCAGTCGTAGTCTGACCGAGCAATTTCAACACACCTGTCGAAAGCAATTTTTACAGAGTTCTCTTTTATAATTTCTCTAACTCTTTCCTTTGATTCTTTTCTGTCCTGTCTAGTTTGCTCCATTGAGGTGTTTGCAATAAATCCCAGTGAGATAATGATCGCCCCAATAATAATTGCAATAATTGTTTTGTTTTGTTTAATTAAGTTTTTCATAGTTTATTTATTTTTCAGTTGAATAATATATACTTATATTTCTAGTCGCCGTGAACTTTTTATCACAGTTGCCACAATCTAGTTGCTCAATATCTCCTTATGTTACTTCTCTGTTTGATATCAAAACATTTCCAGGTAGGATAAAGTCTACAATATATGATATGTATTTGCAATTATCTTCCCATTAACGGTATTAATCTAAATTTATTAAATAAAAAATTAATGCGAAGTATATGGAGAGCAAAAAAAAGCGAGGTGCCTCTACCTTACCATTCGCCGAATCATTCATGTAAATAAGCAACGATACACACCAAATACATCCTTCTTTTAGATTAGTTAATTATTTTTTACTGAAAACAGAAAAAAGTCTTGATTTTTTCTTACCATTAAAATCCTTAATTATTTTTGAGGGAAAATCAATTTCTCCGATTTTTAACCTTAATTGACCATCTGTCCCTTTGACTTCATACTTCTCTCTTTTTCTTCTTGATACACTAATCCATTCAGTTTTTTTGTGCACTTCGTCCAAAGCCTGCTTAAGCTCACCGAAACTTAAACAAACAACTCCATCATCATAACAGACCAATATAATAAAAACTGATCTCAAACTTTCTGACATATTTTCTATTTCATCCTGATGTTCTTTCTGAAAAGTAAACCTCCATGGACTCATTCTTTTTGTAGAGTATTTAATATAAACGCCTATGTCATCATTTATCACGTAGGAAGAATTACTTGGAGAATGGTAATCTTTAATCTTTATATCGCCATCCAACTTGTTGAGAAATCTCGCAAACACTGCTCCGTGGTAAAATTCAAAATCTTTGATCATATACTTTTTTTTAGTGTTTTGATACTACCCATATACTTATATACTAAACGTGCCTTTCCATAACTATTTACCACCACCATTATATGATGTGCAACACCTGGGTGAATTTTAGTAGATGCTTCACTACCAAAAATACCTTTATATCTTGTAAGAGTATCATGATAATCTGAATCCGGCCTAACGTTTCGAACAGGATGTATGTACACAGAATTATCCCCATCGGGAGAGAAACTCTTTATAAAATCTATTAAGTAGTCTTGCAAAACACTTGCTCCAAATAATTCATTTATCTTCTCGAGCTTATTTACAGCACCTAGATTCAATTCAAGTATCTGCTCCATTACAGAAGTAAAATCAAACATACCAAAGACCATTTCTCCCCTATCCATATTTACATAAGACTTATGAACGCTAGCAGATGCCACAGAACTAACTCTTTTATCTTCCAACCAAATAGGACTACCTAATCCATTGCGTACAGAACTTAAAGATAATTTATGGAATATAAAACACTTATGCCAATCTAGATAAAGATGTTCAGGAATCGTTAGTTCAAAATACTTCAGGTACTTATTCCGAGCCCCGAACATTCTAGCTCGTTGAATATATGTATCCTGTTGTATCTTATGTTTAACATCTCTAGTAAAAAACATTGAGAGAAGATTGGCAAAAGTAACACCTCTCGAAACAATATTGCCTCCTATAACAAAAGTGAATGGTGTCATTGGATTAGTTGCCCTTGTTGAGTCTTCCGTAATCTTATCGCTATTCATAACAACCACATCGCTTCTTGATACATTATCTACAACATATTGAGTAATGATATCCTCTTTACCTGGATAAACCATTCCTGCCTCTATCCAGATCTCTTTAATATATTTCTCATATTTTTTATGCTCATTATCTTTCATCGCAGTCAACATTGAAACAACGATTTTATAATCTTCACTGTGGTCAGCTTTTTTTCCACTAGTATGTATCAGCATCGAATAATTCTCTGGATCTATTTTTGAACTTGAGTTTAGATAAGCACTATTTACAAAGAAACGTATCATGCACTCCTTCAAATATTTCGGATTATCACCTTGATCAGGAAGAAGATTGAGTTTAAATAAATTCTTACTCAATTCATGCGGATTTGATGGAAAAAAAACATCCTGACCCGTGTATTGAGGGTGGGGTGGAAAATCAATCCATCTCTCATTATTATTCTCAAACGTATTGTTCAGGTCGAGTCTTGCTGGAGTGGCTGTAACTCCAATATAAATGCCATTTTTTCCAATTAACTTTTCTACCAATTCATTTATTTTTGTTTGTTCACCCTTATTCACCTTGGCATTAGGAGAAGCATAATCTGCCTCATCATCAATAATAACTTTATGGTCATAGCCATCAATTTTATCTAAAAGCTTTTTTAAGTCACTCGAATTTTTCTTTGCAAAAATAATCCATTCCGCACCCGATATCTTAACCTCCTTACCAAGAACTTCAGAGAAGTTTTTTGGAAGAGGGTCAATTTCAGCAGAGCGAAACCTGTTTAAGTTTTGACCAAGCAACTGAACGCTATCATTTAAAAGCATTATAATAATCTTATTACCCTCATCTAATAGCTTTGCAGTTAAAGCAATCATCATCTCGGTCTTTCCACTCTGAGGTTCACCATAAACGACAAAAGAGCGACTTTGTTTCTGGTTTATGTTTTCTATTGCACCAACAACAGCTCGCTCTACACTACCGGTATATAAACCCTCCTCTTTTAATCTTTTTATTTGAAAATCGTACCTATTCGAATTTCCCTTCTTTTTATCAAATTTGTTTATATTAAACTTTTCCATAAAATTATTATACACCATGTTCTGAAATTGGTACAAACTAACTTATAGAGTCAGTTCGTCAGAATACTCGATTTTAAACTACGTTCGAATGTAGTCAGCTAAAAAACCAACTCTTTCAGCAACTGATTAGGATATTCCCACAAATCAACCAACCTAAAGCTACTGAGTGCATTTCAAACCATCAGTGACTCTTTCTCACCGAACATCAGATTATCATCAAACCAGAGGAAGTTTGTCGAGAAATCAACTCCCTCTGTCTTTAGGTAGTCCCATCCGTTAGCTTTCACCTTATGTACGTACCCCACTGCTTCCTTGGGTAGTTTAGATTCAAAGTGTCTTACTACATAATTAGTGGAATCATTCTTACAGTGAGTTGTGAGCCAATAGCAATCATGATTACCTGTGACTTTTTCAAGAAATCCTACAACACCAACCGCAGGATCGCCTTGCTTTATAAGTAATACACCACCAATGTCTAAGCATATTTTCATAATTTAGATTTTACCCTTACTTATTCTCTTTAACGACTTCCTTCAGATAATTCTGATTAATCCAAAAACATCTTTTTGTTGTACTTTCGCCATTTGGTAAAATATCAACATCTTCAGAATTTCTGCCATGCGGCCTTATATGGACTATTTTACCATCTGATGATTTCGGAAACTTATCTACATTTGAAAGTCTTACTGCATTCTGCATCTTGTCCCATTGATTTTTTACCCCTCCATCAATATCAGTCGCTGGCATATTCCAAAACATCACTTTTTCTAAAAACTTACTATCTCCCGCTTCACAATCTTTATTGCACCTAAATATTACAAAGAAGAATTTTTGTTCTAACTGACCCCTAAGAACATTCTCTTCGTCATCCCAATCCTCTTCTATGAATTTATTGAACTTAATCGAAGGAAAAGACATTGCCTCCTTTGGCATCCCAGTATGCTTTAGCTGAATAGTCTTCATTTTAATATTAGCCTTCTCAAACTCTTCAATTTTTTGCTTATTAACACCCAGGATTCTATTAGCCAGGATTGCGTATTTACTCTTTGCAACAGTGTCTACCTTGAACTTCTCTAGAAGCTTTTTTGTACTCATTCCAATATATGGACTAAACTTATTGACAATATACTTTTCAAAATCTTTAACATTATCACCCCTAGTAACTGATTCAGTTTTATCATCAACAGTTCCTAGAAATTGTCGAGTTAGATAGGTCATATATCCCGGCTTATATGAGTAAGCTCTAGGTTTTGCGTCTGGACCATTATTTTGTGGTCGTCTATTCTTAGAAGTGGCACTCTTTGTGCAGGCAGCCAAATATAAAGTATCACCCTCTGATAATTCATGAGCCTTGCCGTCACGTATTTTTTTATTTATCTTTTCCCAATCTGATCTGATAATCTTTTTATCTTCCTCTGAAAAATTTTCATACACCAGTAATTTAGATATCTTAAACTTCAAATCCCCCACCACTTTATCTTTTTCATGCAAATAAGAAAGCAACATGATTGATTTATTTTTTATATAAAAAGAACTCTCTTCGAATGTAACATTCGCTTCATTTAAATAGTTAATTACTCCAAGGACCAGCCTTTCTTTTGCTGAAAAAATTCCACTTTGAAGTTTTTTGACTGGCGTCGACTTAAGCTCCACTCCGGCTTCCTTGAAATCTGGCACTGCTTCGTTTCCGGGCTGTATATCATAGTAATATTCCTCCAACATAGTACCGATTGACCCTCTTTGCTTTACTCCAACAATTTGTAACAGAAGGTCTTCAGGAATGGTTTTTATCCCCTTTTGAGTTCTTAATGTCTTATTCAAAAGCTTATTGCCATGTTCAAGGATTTCTTGACTAGTTGCCCACTTCATTTTTCCTTTATCTAAAACTTGATCCTTCTTTATCATCATGATAATATAATACCATTAACTATGACAGATAAACAAAGCAAAGAAGTATTTGAGGTAGCAGAATTATTCGCAGGCGTAGGGGGTTTTAAGATTGGGCTAGAGAAAGCAAGTTCAAAAAATAATCAATTCAAGGTTACGTGGAGTAATCAATGGGAACCATCAACAACAACACAACATGCTTCAAAAGTTTATAAAGCACGCTTCCCTAAAGCAAATCACTCCAGTGACGATATTGCAAAGGTTGAGAGTAAGAATATTCCAAATCACGACTTACTAGTAGGAGGATTTCCTTGCCAAGACTATTCTGTGGCAAGCACACTGAAACACTCTGGAGGCCTAGGGGGAAAGAAAGGTGTCCTTTGGTGGGAGATTGTTAGAATTCTTAAAGACAAAGGCAATATGGCTCCAAAATATTTAATGCTAGAAAATGTTGATAGACTTTTAAAGTCACCGTCTAAACAAAGAGGTCGTGATTTTGCTGTTATGCTTGCTTCCCTTTCTGATATTGGATATGCAGTAGAATGGAGAGTTATTAATGCTGCAGAATTTGGAATGCCTCAAAGAAGAAAAAGAATATACATATTGGGTTATAGGAAAAACACAGAACTATTTAAGAGCATCTCCAAAGCAAAAGCAAAAGCAACTAAGAATTGGTTACTTAAGGATGGTATTTTTGCAAAGTCATTTAAGGCAACAACAGGTAACGACAAGCCTCGAGAGTTTTTAATCAATGGAACACTGGATGTTATCACTAAAGAATTTGACTATGGCAAGAAGTCTCCGTTTGAAAATAGCGGGTTGATGATTAATAGAAAAGTCACTACTGCAAAACTAAGCTCGGACTATAAAGGTAAGTACATTTCCCTAAAAGATATTCTCCAGGACGAAAAAGATGTTGCTGAAGAATTTTACATTGATGAGAAGTCTGATTTAGGTTTGTGGAAAACATTAAAAGGAGCTAAGAATCAAAAAAGGAAGACTAAGGATGGATTTGAATACACCTACTCGGAAGGATCAATGACATTTCCAGATAACCTAAATACAGCCTCAAGAACGATTGTTACTGGAGAAGGAGGAAAAGCACCATCTAGATTTAAACATGTCATTAGAACCAAAGACGGAAGATTACGAAGACTAACTCCTTTTGAATTAGAGAAGCTCAACATGTTCCCAGCTAATCACACAAAGTTAGATGGCATAACAGATACCAAAAGAGCCTTCTTCATGGGTAATGCTTTGGTCGTTGGGGTGATTCAGAAACTAGGAAAGACATTGCTGGATAATATATAAATAATAACCTCATACTATCAAGGAAGAGGGGTTGCCCCCTTTTCTCACCCCGGGTATCGTTGTATCAAAATAAGTAGTGTTAACTATACTCCGCCCCTAAGTATCACTAAGCAGAACCATATTGCACATGTTTTTTTTATTTCCAATTACGTTAATTAATGGTTTAATTAGAGTATCATTTTATTATGATTTTTGGGAAAAAAGATATGAAAAAGCACCCTACAATAAGACAAAAGAAATACGCTCGCGGTCTCATGAACGAGAATAAAACAAAGCAGCAGATAGCTTTGGAGGCTGGTTACTCCCCTAGCTCTGCAAGGGTTCCCAAACTGATTGAAAACAAGCAGGGCTTCAAACTTGCTGTAGCACAATTAGCTGGAGAAATTGGCGATGTCACTGGAAAACTAATGGCCGAATTACAGGTTAGAGACCTATCGAAAATGGATAATAAAACACTCATAGGATATCTAGACGTTGCTTCTAAAACTTATGAGAGACTGACTTCGAAAAGCATGTAAACGTAGAATTACATACTTATTTAAAAATGTGCTAGTATTTTAATACAAATTAATGTTTGCCTAAATCTTTAGAGATGAAGACATGGCGAAAAAAGTCCTTGGAAGGTAAAGAACCCATCATATGAGGTTGTCTTAAAAGGCTGTATCGGGAAACTGATGCAGAGGGTTTAAACCCTCTCTTATGTGGTGGGCTTTTTGTATCTATTGATTAATTATATTTAACATCAAACCATATGGAATATTTACTTTTGGCAATAGGATTTATTTGCTACTTAATTTTTGTAAGACTTGGTCATATTTTCCATCAAATTAAACTCAGCAATGAACACGGTGTTTCTGAGTTAAAGGAATCAATTGTGGATATAAATAAGGAAATTGTAATCGCGACAAATGAGCTTTCAAATGATATTAATCGAATTAGAAAACTATCTGGAGCAATAAAGGAAGGAGAAAATATGAAGGAAAGATAAAAACATGCTTGATACAACAAAAGATGAGGAGAAAGTTAGTACAAAGGATTTACTAAAAAACAGTATTGTAGCTTTTATACCGATGGCAATAATTATCACACTCCTAAGAGATGTTTTTACAGGTTTTCTACCACCACTCATAACAATCATTGTGACCACAGGTATTGTTGGAACAATACGTGAAAAGTATAATGTTCAATTTACTAAAAAGACTATTGCGAAAATAGTTTTATTAGAATTGGCTATTGTAATATCAATACTTGCATTAATTTTTTTATTATTAAGTCCAAATGAAAATTCTGTAAAAGAAACATCGGTAGATAAAAGTTCTCGATTTTCTACAGTTCAAGATAATCTGTATAGAAATACAAAATATAATTTTAGAATTAAATTTCCAGATGATTGGACTATTTCACCAGGGGATGGTTTGAATATTGTTCAAAAAGCAAGTAATGGATGGGGAACAATTGCTGTAACTGTTAAAGAACTGGATGATTTGAATGTTTCATCAATTAAAGAAATTGCTGAAACAGAAGAATTTGCAGATGGAATCATTACTCTGCTAAGAGGTACATTTAGTGATGTAAAATTAATAAACTACGGCGAAACCAAAATTGATAATCGGCCTGCATATTGGATTGAATATTCTGCAACATATCAAGCATTAGATAATGTTGTTAAAATGACTAGTATCGCTTACTATATAGTTAAAGACGATTTTTATTACGGCATAGAGGGAGGTACTCTTAGTGAGTCGTATGATTCAATTAAACCTATATTAAAAAATAGCGTACGGACATTTGTAATTGAAAAATAAGACTAGTAAACTAACAACATGAAGACAATCAAACAATACAAATATATCATCGTAATAATATCCCTACTTGTCTTAGGTGCTATTTTTTATGGATTATATTTTGAGACAGATAAAAAAAATGAGGACGCACAGTCCGGCACTGTAGATCCTGACAAAATCATGGATGCCATAAAATATCTTGAGTCAGCAAACCCTCCCATACTTGACCAATTACAGACGGAAGAAGATGTAGTTAATAATCCACACATTAAACAAATTCGCTTAGCTCTGAATGGCTATCTAGATGGTACAAATAATGGGTTAGAGGAATATATGGCTTTAGATGTAACAGACCCTATAATGAAATGTGGTTTAAATAATTTCGATAAGACATACTATCAGAGCAAGTTTGTTATCTTAAGCGCCCGAGACAATGAATATGGTGGTATTTTGGCTTACATAGCCTTTGTAGATAAACCTGATACTATGTTTTTTGTTTGGATTTACGGAGTAGTGGGAGAACAACGATTGAGAACCTTTTGTGAAACTCCCGCTCCGGAAGATGATATAGATGGATACAAAGAGTATATCAATAAAGGAATAAATGATTCTAATTACAGACTATAGTTACAATCTACACAAATTGATATGAAATACATCTTACCAAAAAATTTATTTAGAGACGGACTCGACTTAGGAAATGAGCCAATAAACCTTAATTCATTAGACCGCACTCGTAAGTTTATTCAAGATAATTTCACAAAAATAAAAGGCATAAATAAAAGCATTGGAAGTTACAGATTAAAGCATGTTGTTGAAAATAATGTTAAAGAAATGAATATTGACGTTAGTAACGGAGACTTCATAGCATCAATGATTCTAGAAGGATATGAATATAAAAGAAATGGCAAAAAATCTCCAAATGCAAATTTTAATTTATCTCAAAAGTCAGTAAAACCCTTCCTTAAGTTTTTACTCAAATAGATTTTAAAGCATATATATCAAGGCGACAGCGACACCTATTGATTTATTTGCATACTAATTGTGCACTAAAAATACGCACTTGACGGTGTCGCATCGAAAGAACTATACTTGTAGTCAGTTGCTCTTTGAAGAAGTAAGTTATAAAAATTTTTCTTTGAGAGAATCTTATTTGTACGGGATAGTTAGAATAACCCTTGTATAAGAAAACTAATCAAAACAATGCATTTTTTTGTAGGAAGCGTCCCAAGCATCCATCAAGTAATTATGTGTGAAGTTGATAACGCGATAGGTAAACCTATTTTGTTGTCAATTTTACATATCCAATGTAATTAACCTCAAAATCACCTTTCGCATAGGTGTTTTTTTGTATTAAAAAGCATCCATATTAACAATATTAAATTTTTGTTTTTTATGGCGGTCTTGGGTAAAGATTAAAGTCTTCGCTATCCAAGACCGCCATAAGGAACTAGCGAAGCTATATGAATAATAAAAAATCAGAGTCAGCTCTATACTATCAATCTATCGGACTATCAATCATTCCGACATCTGCAAATAAAAAACCACTAATAAGCTGGAAACAATATCAAGAAAAATGTGCGACCAAAGAAGAAATAAATCAATGGTGGACAACTTGGCCAGATGCTAACCCAGCACTGGTCACAGGTAATATTTCAGGAATTGTGGCACTTGACCTTGATAAAAAATACGGAAGAACTTCAAAGGAATTTATCATACCTGCAACAGCATGTGCAAAGTCAGGTAATGGAGGAGAACACTTCTTTTTCAAATATCCAAAAGGTGTTTCAGTAAAATCAGGATCAGCAATAGATGGAGAAGGAGTAGACTCGCGTGCAGATGGCGGTTATATACTGCTTGCACCCTCAATAAATCAAAATGGCGGTGAATATGAATGGATTGTATCATTTGATTCTTTGAATGACCTCGCTGAAATGCCAGATTGGTTTTTAAAACTAACCGCAGAGAATCATCAAAAAAAGAATTGGTTGTCAGGCAAAGATGGTGTTAGTGAAGGAGAAAGAAATGACACCGCTATCTCTATGGCAGGAAAAATTTTGTCTTCAACTGATTCTAAACTATGGGAGACCTTAGGGTGGGAACAAATGCTAATATGGAATGGAAAAAATACTAAACCAATTGATGAAAAGGAGCTAAGAAAAACTTGGGAAAGTGGTAAGGAATATCGAAATAATATCACCAATGCCACCAATAAAATATCTTCGGCTGATACTCTACTCGAAAATATATTCGCACGAAAGGACGTCATCTTATTTCACGATGAGCAAAAGAATGGATATATATCTTTAGATATTGATGGCCACAGAGAAATAAGACCATGTAAAAGTAAACCAATAAAAAACTGGTTATCTCACGAAATATATCGTACTCAAAATAAAGCTCCGAGAGGAGAGGTTCTGAAAAGTATCCTGGGTGTGCTTGAAGGAAAAGCATGCTTCGAAGGTCCAGAAATTAAATTGGAAAATAGAGTCGCATGGCATAATGAAAATCTCATATATGACCTTACTGATAAAGAATGGCAAGCGGTGGAAATATCAAAAAATGGGTGGAAAAAAATAAGTGAACCGCCAATACTTTTTAAAAGATATTCGCACCACAAAACACAGGTAGAACCTAGTAATGATGGAGATTTACCACTATTCCTCAAATATGTAAATGTAGTAAACCCGGAGCATAATTTGCTATTACTTGTTTATCTAGTGAGTTGTTTTATTCCCGGATTTCCACATGTAATGTTAGTAATCTTTGGTTCTCAAGGATCTTCCAAATCAACACTTGCAAAACTTCTTCGCCTTGTTGTGGACCCTTCATTGATTGATGTTGCAAGTTTTCCTCGTCAAAACAAAGAATTAATACAAGCATTGGCGCATCATCACTTTTTGTTTTTCGATAATGTTTCTTTTATAAGCCCGGACCAATCAGACACTCTGTGTAAAGCAATAACTGGAGGAGGACACATAAAAAGAGAGTTGTATGAAAATGACGAAGATATTATCTATAACTTCATGCGATGTATTGGAATTAATGGAATTAATCTTGTTACCACAAGACCCGATTTGCTTGAAAGAAGTTTACTTTTGGAGTTAGAAAGGATTGAGCCAGAGGATAGAAAAACAGAAAAAGAGCTCAATAATAATTTTCAAGAAGACTTACCTAGAATATTGGGTGGAGCTTTTGACGTACTTTCAAAAGCAATGACTGTACGGACAAACATACATCTTGATTCACACCCAAGAATGGCTGACTGGGCAATGTGGGGGTGTGCAATAGCAGAGGCGCTAGGTTCAACAAAAGAAGAGTTTATACGTGCTTATGAAAATAATATCAATCGGCAGACTGAGATGTTGGTGAACGAAAACATAGTAGCAACAGCTATTATCACCTTCATGGAAGATAAGAATATGTTTGAAGCAACTCCTACTGAACTGCTGCTTCAGCTATCAAATCATGCAGCGTTTATAGATATTGATACTAGAGAAAAATATTGGCCAAAAGCATCGAATGTATTATCCCGTAGATTAAATGAGTTGACTACACCGCTGAAGCAAATAGGCCTTTTGGTGACAACGAGCACAAATAGTACAGAGCGTAAAATAAATATTCAAAAAATAAATAAGATGAAGGAAAATACTGACGATATTGACAGTATTTATCCAACACCAGAGAGCGGATTTCAGGCCAAGCAATGTTTTTTTAAACGCTAAAACACCATGGTGACTGAGGAAACAACAAAAGAATTCCAAGATGCGCTCAGAGAAGAGTACGGTAAAAGCGTAAGTATTCAGGAGGCATCGATAATACTAAATGATTTAGTGGGCTATTTTGACATACTCGCGAAGATAAATCACAATCTACAAAACGGTCCCTAAAAATGCTATAATTACATTGCCAGACTAAGAATAAAGAACTAAATCATGTTTGTATATAAAAGCGGGATAGTAATGTTTCTTAGTCTGGCGATTAAGTTCTAATTGCTATCCCACTTTTGTTTATAAGCTAATAGTAAAGACTATGGAAAATAAAGCAGTATCTTATTGTAGAGTAAGCTCTAGGGAGCAGGAAGAAACCGGTTACTCTCTACCCTCTCAAGAAAAACTCTTAACTGAATATGCAAATAGAAAAGAACTAAGGGTTATTAAGGTATTTGCTGTTGCCGAGTCTGCTAGCGGCTTCAAACAAAGGAAAGTATTTAGCGAGATGATGGATTATATGGAAAAGAAAAATATCTCAATTCTTTTATGCGAAAAAGTAGATCGACTAACACGAAATCTCAAGGAAGCAGTGGTTGCTAACGACTGGATTGAGGAAGATGAAGAGAGACGAATTCATTTTGTTAAACAGAATCTTACTATGCACAAATATGCGAAGTCTGATGAAAAATTTAGATGGGATATAGAAATTGTTCTTGCTAAAAAATTCATCTCTAACCTATCTGAAGAAGTTAAGAAGGGTCAGAAAGAAAAAATTGCACAAGGATGGTTACCAACTAGACCGCCACTTGGTTATAAAACTATTGGGGAGAAAGGACATAAAACACATGTAGTAGATCAAGATAAATCTACTTTTATACTTAAGATGTTCGAACTATATTCTACTGGTAATTATTCCCTATCCGCTCTTGTTGATATTATGCATGAAAATGGGTTACGAAATAGCACTGGTAGAAAAGTTGGTAAATCAAGAATGCACAAGCTTTTAACTGACCCTTTTTATCAGGGACAAATCAGATGGAACGATAAAGTATATCCCGGTAAACAAAAGGCCATTATTACTGAGGACCTTTTTTCAACTGTCCAAGCTAAGATAAGTAGGAAAACTAAATCTCCTCTATACAGAAAACATCTGCCCGTATTTAAGTCAAAATTGACCTGTAGGGAGTGTACAGGGACGATTACGTGGGAAATACAGAAAGGTCATTGGTATGGCCACTGTAATCATTACAAGGACTGTGACCAAAACAGATGGTGGCGACAAGAAAAAGTAGAGGAGTCTCTTTTTCCACTATTTGATAATGTAGCACCTAAGACAAACAAGGTTTTGAAGGTATTAGAGAAAGCCCTTAAAGAAAGTCATAGTAATGAAATTAAATACCACGAAGGTACACAAAAAGAATTTAACATCCAACTAGAGAAGTCCCAAAATCGAATTGAGGCTATCTACGAAGATAAGATTGATGGAAAGATTGATACTGGTTTTTATGATAAAAAATTTGCTGAATACACAAAAGATAAAAATAATGCACTTGAAGGGCTCAGGAAATTAAACACAAGCAACACTGAATACTACGAAGCTGGATATGCCTTTCATGAACTTGCTTCTAGGACCTCAGAGATATACAAAAGTCCGAAAGCAACCGTTGAAGACAAAAGATTGCTATTAAGTAAGATATTTTCGAACCTTTCAATAAATGACCAAGAAATAAGGCCTAATTACACTTTAGCCTTTGAATTCCTTAGAGAATGGATACCTATAGTAAATGATACTTTCGAACCGGTAAATAATGGCTCTACCAAAGGCTCAAAGTCCCCTATTAGCATGAGTAGTCCTACTTTGCTCCGCCGGTAGGATTCGAACCTACGACCAATCGATTAACAGTCGAGCGCTCTACCACTGAGCTACGGCGGAATATGTGGTAGTTGGAGGTATCTTCAAATCATGCGATATCACACAATTCGAGAATACCTTCAACGTGAAAACATAATATCAAAAAACCAACAAAAGGCAATTAATCGAGCGCGCCTTCGGCGCGCAACTTCCTCTGCTTTTCCTCAACTCCCCTATTATATTGACCAAGAGCCCCACTTGAACTTATCACCCTGTGACACGGAATCTTTGGATCGTAGTTACTTTTAAGGATAGTTCCGACTGCACGAAATGCACGCGGGCTTCCAGCCCGCCTCGCAACCTCGCCGTATGACATCGTTTCACCTTTCGGTATTTTTCTCACAATATCAAATACTTTTTCTTTAAATGTTTCTCTAAATGCTTCTTTCATATTATTTTTATATTCTGTTTATCTATTACCTGTATTATACAGAAAAAAATGCTGTGCTACACTTATCCTATGGAAAAAAATACTCATCACACAATTCACCCAAAAGAAGATGGTCATGCAACTTCTTATATTATTACTATCATCTTACTCATCACCTCAATAGTATTAGCAATATTGTACGCAAGTGCTGCTTCAGAGGAAAAAAAGCTTCGACAAACTCTCACACAAAAAGAAGCTGCCGTAATCGCACAGCAAGAACAGGCGCAACTAGAGACTATGGCACTACAAACAACTATTTCCAACCTCGAGTCAGATCGTAATACTCTTGCAGAAAAACTTGAGGAAGAAGAAGATCGTAATGATGATTTTGAAGATCAAATTGAGAAGATTAGCGGAACTGTAACAGTGCTCGATAAACTCGCAAAGACTGATGATGAGCTTTTACGAAAGTATTCAAAAGTCTCTTTCCTTAACGAAAACTATGTTCCTAAAACTCTCACAAATATTGCAAAGAAGTATTTAGTTTCGGAATCAAAGCCTCTACAGTTTCATGGAGACGCATATGACCACCTTGAGGACCTACTCGATGAAGCTGATGATGATGGGATGGACATGCGCGTGACATCAGCCTTTCGGTCTTTTGGAACTCAGTCAACCCTCAAAGCAAACTACAATGTAATCTATGGTGCCGGAACAGCAAACCAATTCTCTGCTGAGCAGGGTTTCTCCGAGCACCAGCTCGGAACAGCGGCAGACTTTACCACCCCAGCACTTGTTGGAGCAGTTGATGCTTTTGCAAATACTCCAGAATACGAATGGTTACTCGATAATGCCCACAAGTACGGATTTATTCTTTCATATCCACAAGGTAATACATACTACCAATTCGAACCGTGGCACTGGCGATTTGTTGGAAAAGACCTCGCGCGGTACCTCGACCGAAAAGACACAACTTTTTACGAGCTTGATCAGCGAACTATCGACGAGTATCTTGTGGATTTGTTTGACTAATCAATGACTAATTATTGACGGATCGTTTTTTTATAGCACCATCCAAATCAAAAGAATCATTCTGGTTCTAAAAAACAACCTCATACAAAAATGAATTAACCCCTTAACCGCACTAGCGGTTATTTTTATTTACAAAATCAACCAACTCCCTACTCAGTATTTTTTATTTGACTTATTATTGATAATGTGCTACTTTAAGTGCATCGAGAGTGTGATGTAGCGCTCTTTGTATACTATATTTCTCTACATCGTAACACTCATAACTCATGAATAATCAACAAACACCGAGAACCGGGCATTCGCCTCGTGGTTCTCAATCTTTTAGTCGTAATAGCTCAAACCGTAATGGCGGCGGCTACCGAGGAGGTAATGCTGGCGGACGCGGACGGAGCGGAGGCGGCGGCTACCGAGGAGGTAATAGCGGAGGACGAAGCAGTGGCGGACGCGGACGAAGCGGAGGAGGATACAAAATGTCTTTCTTTAATCCTGACATGTTCATCAAAAAAGCTGAAGAACTTGTAGCAACAAAACCTTACGAAGCAACTCACACATTTAGTGAATTTGGTTTTACTGACCAACTCGCAAATGCGATTGCAAGTCGTAACTACACAATTCCAACTCAAATTCAAGATGAAACTATTCCTCTTGTCCTTGAGGGGCGTGATGTTGTAGGGCTTTCAAATACAGGTACTGGTAAAACAGCAGCTTTTCTACTTCCTCTTATTAACCGAGCAATCCTCAATAAACGAGAGCAAGTTATTATCCTTGCGCCGACACGAGAACTCGCTGTGCAAATCGAAGATGAACTTCTGCAAATTACACAAAATAAACTTGGTGTCTTTTCAGCAATCTGCGTAGGTGGGGCAAACATTCACCGACAAATGACTCGTCTACGAAAGCACAACCAATTCATCATCGGAACTCCAGGACGAATTATGGACCTTATGAAACGACGAGCAATCTCTCTTGAGAACACTCGAACAATCGTACTTGATGAGGCTGACCGAATGCTCGACATGGGATTCATCACTGATATGAAATTCATTATGTCTCACATGCCAAAGGAGCGACAAACTCTTTTCTTCTCAGCTACAATGGGACCAAAAATTAAGGAGCTCGTCAAAGATTTCCTTAACGATCCAATTACTGTTTCTGTTATCAAGTCTGACGCTTCAAAGAATGTCGATCAAGACGTTGTGCGAATTGACGGACGAGACAAGAAAGAACTTTTGAAAGACCTTCTTGCACAAGAAGACCTTGAGAAAATTCTTATCTTCGGACGAACAAAGCATGGAGTAGATGAACTAACTCGAGATATCTCAGCATGGGGTCATCGAGCGGATTGTCTCCACGGAAACAAGAGTCATCCTCAGCGAGAACGAGCGGTAAAGCGATTCAAAGCTGGAGATGTTTCGATTCTTGTAGCGACTGACGTTGCTGCGCGAGGAATCGATATCAACGGAATCACTCACGTGATCAACTACGAACTTCCTGACTCATACGAAGACTACATTCACCGAATTGGTCGAACAGGACGAGCTGGAAAGACTGGTAAAGCACTAACGTTTATCAATCGATAAATAGAATGCTCAAAAATAGTGCAAGCCCCGAAAGGGCTTGCACTATTTTTTTTGCGCGGTAATTTCTTTATATAAAAAATTGTTATTGACTTTCGCTATTTAAAAGGTACTCTTTGGAAAGAAGTCGACACAATGTCGACACAAACAAAATCAACACAACCTCACTAAGAACGTGAAACCAATATACTCACTCGTATCCGTCTCCGACAAATCAAAACTGGAGCTGCTCATTTGCCTAACCCACCTTGGCGTGAAACTAATCTCCACCGGAAATACAGCAAACACGCTGCGCGAACTCGGATTCGAAGTTATCGATGTTTCCGAGTTTACAGGGATGCCGGAGATGATGAACGGTCGACTCAAAACACTTCATCCAAAAGTCTGCGGCGGCATTCTCGCTCAGCGAGATAGGTCCGACGACATAGCTGATGCTAACAAGCACGATATGCCTCACATCTCATTTGTTATTTGCAACTTCTACCCATTCAAAAACAAGCCGAGTATTGAGAATATTGATATTGGTGGCCCAGCAATGGTTCGAGGTGCTGCAAAAAACTACATGCACGAAACGGTTCTGACAGACCCGGAAGACTACGCAAAACTTGCGAGCCTTCTTAATCGGCCTGGCATCACAAGTTTCGAGGAATACCAAGCTGCATCTATTATGTTTCGATATAAACTTGCTGCGAAAGCAATGCGGTACACTGCAGACTACGACACAATGATTGCGGGTTGGATGGCTCAGCAAGAAGCTAGCGTCTGAAAGACACTGTTTGATACCAACACGTCGAAGGCGTGTTTTTTTATTACCTCAAAAATCTCTGTAATTTTTCATCACCCACAACCCAATCATTGCTCCCCTTCCCTAAACATGTTTTGATAGAGCTATGCTACTGAATCTTCTCAAAAAAATTGGTGCATGGTTCCACAAATATGAATCGCGCCTCATGCCTGCATCGCTTATTTTTGGCTTCATTGTTGATTATTTTACACTTAACAAAGTAGACAGCGTGTTTGATAATGCAATTCTTCTTGGGCATCTCACCATTACAGCAACAGTTATTGCGCTCATATATAGCACGCATGCACTTTCTCCTAAAAAATGGTATCAGTTCATTTCCCCAGTCCTTCCCGTACTTATGCAGTTCTCACTCGGAGGTCTCTTTAGTGGACTTGTCGTATTTTATAGTCGTAGCGGATCTTTCTTTGCAAGTCTTCCCTTCATTGCTGCACTTCTAGGTCTCCTTATTGGAAATGAATTCGTACATAAAAAGTGGCCACGATTCACCTTTCAAGTTTCGCTCTGGTACATTGCTCTTTTTTCATACCTCGCACTCATCACACCTGTTATTTTGCGAAGCATCAACGAACTGACATTTATCCTCGCAGGTATCATCAGCCTCCTCATTGTCTATCTCTATCTCAAAATTATAGGTTTTGTCATTCCCAAAAATTTTAGCGTGAGAAAAGTTCCGCTTTTTGGAAGTATTCTTTCGATCTATCTTCTTTTTAATATTTTCTATTTTGCAAATGTTATTCCGCCGATTCCTCTCGCACTTAAAAGTGGAACCGTTGCTCACTCAGTAACTCGATCTGATACAGGCTCATACAATGTCAAAACAGAAGTCCGAGAGTGGTATGATGTCTTAGAATTTTTTAGAAAAACTTTTCATCGCGCACCCGGACAACCAGTCTATATTTTTAGTTCAGTTTTTGCTCCTACTAAATTTAATGAAACTATTTTTCATGAGTGGTCAATTTACAATAAAAAAACAAATCGATGGGAAAATCGCAATCGTATCGCCATCAAAATCACCGGAGGTCGCGAAGATGGCTTTCGTGGATACTCATTTAAAGAAAGTATGGAACCTGGCCTTTGGCGAGTTGACATCGAGACTGCTCGCGGACAAGTAATCGGTCGAATTAAATTCACTGTTGAAAATACGATTATACCAGTAGAGCTCAAAAGCAATGTATATTAGAAGCATCCACAAGACCACCTAACGAGAGACCGCTTTAAAACTACTTTAATTCAGAGTGTCGTAACCTACTCCTGAGTGGTAAGTATGTGAACTACCGAGATTCTGCTTCATTTCCCAAACTTCAGAATCAGGTTCGCGTGGAACGCTTCGTATTTCATATGGGTTCAGATGTCGCTATTCGAGATGGCTACGAAATACCTTCAGGCGATCACATCACTGTTTTCAGGTGGATTCGGACTACGTAATCGAGCTTCTGCTCGATTTTTTATTTTCTCAATAATTCATTGTCACTAAGTATGTAATATGATATTCTCATCCACAGACAATGAACGCAACACAAGTAAAAACTAAGCAAATAAAACCGCCTACCACAACTCAACAACTCAACAAGCTTTTGCGTGATGCTGGGGCGAACCCAATTAACTGGGGTACAACTCCTGGAACACTAAGTATCGAAATCCTCTTTCGAAATCTGGAGCATAATCACTACGAACTCGTTGCTATCGGAGGAAAAAATATTGCTATCGTCGTCAAATCTTTCGAGGTATGTGTCGTATCGGAACTCGATGGAGAACGAGTTTGTCTTCACAAAACACACACCACAAAACATGACCGAAGAGATCGCATTACTTTCGAAAGGAAGACTGGCGACCGATTCGAGATCTGTGTCTGCGACAGAATCAATGCATTACTCGGAACAAACATTGTAGGATCACACATTAAACCAACGAGCCAGATAGATACTGAGAGGCAAAGCACAAGATTTCCAGGGATGACTGAGCACTACAGACCAGTGTGCTACGAAGTGACTATTCCTGTCGAAATCATGCAGCCCACAGGCTACACCTGCCGAGTATCGAAAGTAATCGGCTATATCTGGGAACCAATCAAACAATCGAGCTAACCCCTCGATTTTTTTAATTATATGTGGTACTATATTCGCACCAAAGAAACCCCAAGGAGTCTTTTTTATTTATAGAAACAAATTACAATGGAAACAAGAAACATCGCAATTATCGCCCATGTGGACCATGGAAAAACAACACTTACAGATGCAATTTTGCAACAAGCGAACTCAGGCTCACAGCATGTAAGCATGGATAATAACGCCCTTGAACAAGAGCGTGGTATTACTATTTACGCAAAGAACGCTGCTTTTGAATACAAAGGTGCAAAAATAAACATTGTTGATACACCGGGCCATGCCGACTTCGGAGGTGAAGTAGAGCGAATTCTTCGATCTATCGACTGTGTACTTCTTATCGTTGACGCACAAGAAGGACCTATGCCGCAAACTCGCTTTGTGCTCAAGAAATCTCTTGAACTTGGACTACGACCTATCGTTGTTCTCAACAAAATCGACAAACCTGCAGCAAACGCAGATAAAGCACTTAACCAAATCTTTGATTTGTTTGTTGAGCTTCACGCAACCGATGAGCAACTCGACTTCCCTGTTATCTACGCTATTGGAAAAGATGGTGTCGCAATAAAGAATATCGATGACGAAAAGAAAGACTTAACTCCCCTTCTCGACATGATTGTTGAGCACGTTGCACCCGCAGAAAATGACACAGTATCTCCTCTACAAGCGCAACCATTCAACCTTGGGTATGACAACTTTCTTGGGCGACTTGCAATCGTACGAGTATATAAAGGAATCCTCAAAAACGGTTCGAATGTTTTTGTAAAGAAAGCGGACGGGACAAGCAAGACATACAAGATCACAAAGTTATTTAGCTATTCAGACACTTCGCGCGTTGAGACTGATGCAATCGAAGCTGGAGACATTGGAATGGTTGCTGGACTTACTGAAGTCTTTATTGGAGACACAATTTGCGAAAGTGCAGATACTCCACTTCTTGATAGTATTTCAGTTGATGAGCCAACAATTGAGCTGACATTCCTTGTAAACAATTCTCCATTTGCAGGACGAGAAGGAAAATTCGTAACAAGTCGACAGATTCGAGATCGTCTTGAAAAAGAGCTCGAAATGAACGTGGGACTTAAAGTAGAATTCGGAACGGAAAGTGCTGACCGATTTATTGTTAGAGGTCGCGGAGAACTTCATGTTGCTATTCTTATCGAAAATATGCGACGAGAAGGATACGAACTACAAGTATCGCAACCAGCAGTAATCATCAAAGATATTGATGGTGTAAAATCAGAACCGTTTGAAGAAATCGTAGTTGATGTGCCTGCAGAATTCCAAGGTTCAATTATTGAAAAATTGAGTAAGCGAGGTGCAACTATGACTCACATGGAGCCAAACGATGCTCGAATTCTCATGAACTTTGAAGGACCATCACGAGGACTCTTCGGATACCGAAATGCATTCGTAGTTGATACAAAAGGTGAAGGAATCATCGCAACACGAGTACTTGAGTACCGACCATACGCTGGTGAAATTGCTCGAAAAGAAACTGGAGCTATGATTTCTCAAGTAACAGGAAAGACTCTTTCATTCTCACTTGAAAACCTACAGTCTCGAGGTCAACTTTACATCACTCCAAACACTGAAGTGTACGAAGGAATGGTGATTGGAAACACATCAAAGGGAGAACAAATGATGACAAACCCAACAAAGGGAAAGCAACTCACAAACATGCGAGCTTCTGGAAATGATGAAACAACAAAACTAATTCCACCTCAAATCATCACTATTGAAACTGGTCTTGAAATCATGGGTAAAGATGAATATCTTGAAGTAACACCTAAAAATGTTCGACTTCGAAAGCAGAACCTTAGTGAGACTGACCGTTCAAAGGCAAAGCGAAGCTAGCGTGTATCGAGTGAAACACCTGTCATAGCAGCAGGTTTTTCTATTTCTAACTGCGAGAGAATTGTTGGGGCAATGTCTTTTAAAGATCCGCCATCTCGAAGTGGCTTTTCTGTATTTGTAAGAATACATGGTACTTTATTAAGCGTGTGTGCAGTATGTTTTTCTCCTGTTTCAGTATTTATATTTACCTCGGCATTTCCATGATCTGCTGTCACGAGCGCAGTTCCACCTCGAGCATGAAGAGCTTCGCAGGCTCGCTTGAGTTCCCTATCTACTGTTTCAACTGCAATAATGATTGCTGGTTGGTTCGCTGTGTGCCCGACCATGTCAGGATTGGCAAAGTTTATAAAAATAAAATCAACCCCAGCATTAATTCGCGCGATTGCTTCGTCTGCGATAGCTTCTGCGCGCATTTCAGGTGCCTCATCATGCGTTTTCACATCCTTACGACTTGCAAGCATGACATGTTCTTCGCCTTCGTGAGGTTCTTCTTTACCTCCATTAAGGAAATATGTAGCGTGGGGAAACTTTTCAGTTTCGGCGAGGTGAGCCTGCGTCATTGATGCGTTTGCAATTTCTTGTGCGAGAGTTGTTACAATCGTTCTCGGAGGGAATGCGACTACCACATCAAAATTCTGTTGATATTGCGTGAGCGTCACAATATGTAAATCGAGATCTGCTTTTCTAGCAATGAGTTTTTGAGTAATCATACGTGCTCGATCGGCTCTAAAATTAAACACAAAGACACCATCGTTTTTTTGTAGTGGTGCCTCGATGATTGCAAACGGTTCAATATGCTCATCTGATCTCCCTTCTGCATGTTGTCGTTTCACTTCATCAATTGGTGCTATTTGGCAAAGCCCGTTCTTACATTCAAAAACAGTATTTTCAAATTGTTCAAAACGATCCCAGTTATTGTCGCGGTCCATCGAAAAGAATCTTCCAGTCACTGATGCTATTTTTCCAAAAGAAAGCTCCTCGCATATATCTTGGATTTCTTTGAGATTTTCGACTGAACCATATGGCCCAGCGTCGCGTCCATCAGTAAAGGCGTGGACGAAACAATCTTCAACACCCTGCTCTTTTGCGAGTTTGAGAAATGCATGCAAGTGCGAGCCATGCGAATGTACTCCGCCATCTCCGATGAGTCCCATGAGGTGGAGTGCCGAGTTTTTTTCTTTTACATGAGTGCATAGGCCAATAAAGGCTTCGTTTGATGCGAAGCTTGTATCGTCGATTGCTTTTGCAATGCGCACAAGATCAGTATCAATAACAGTCCCTGCACCAATAGTCATGTGTCCAATCTCACTGTTACCTACCTGCCCTTTGGGCAGGCCTACATGCTCCTCTCCAGCGTCCAAAAGCGTATGAGGATAACTTTCCCATAAACTATCAAAATAAGGCGTACGAGCGGCTGCAACAGCATTGTTTTCGGTATCTTCGCGATATCCCCATCCGTCGAGGATTATAAGAGCGGTCTGTTTTTTGTTTTGAGACATGAAGTTTAAATTAAAGTAATTAATTAGACTCGCCACATTGCGATAATCTCAAATCTATTTAAGATTAAAAACCTTTTTTCCTGGATAGATAGCATTCTTTCCAAGTGCCTCTTCGATTCGTAGAAGTTGATTGTATTTAGCAACTCGATCAGTTCGAGAAAGCGAACCTGTTTTGATTTGCCCTGCACCAGTTCCTACAGCAATATGTGCGATTGTTGCATCTTCTGTCTCACCAGATCGATGTGAGATAACTGATGAGTATCCAGCTTTTGCGCCAAGAGCGATCGCGTCGAACGTTTCAGTCAGTGTTCCGATTTGGTTGAACTTAATAAGGATTGAATTACATACATTGAGTTCAATTCCCTTTTGTAGTCGCTCAACATTTGTGACAAAGAGATCGTCTCCAACGAGCTGGATCTTCTTTCCAAGCTTCTTTGTCAGGAGAGCATATCCATCCCAGTCGTCTTCATCAAGCGCATCTTCGATTGAAATAATTGGATATTTCTTTACGAGATCAACATAGTACTGCACGAATTCTTCGCTTGTGAATGTTTTCTTTTCTGAAGCGAGGTGGTACTTTCCATCTTTGTATAGTTCAGATGATGCAACATCGAGTGCGATAGAAATTTGAGTTCCTGGCTTGTATCCTGCTTTTTTGACAGCTTCAACAACAAGCTTGAGTGCGTCTTCGTTTGTTGGAAGTGATGGTGCGAATCCTCCTTCGTCTCCCACTGTTGTACTGAGTCCTTTATCGTGAAGGATTTTCTTGAGAGCGTGGAATACTTCTGTTCCGGCTTGTAGAGCCTTTGAAAAAGTAGTGAATCCGTGAGGAATAATCATGAACTCCTGGATGTCTGTTGAGTTTACTGCGTGAGCGCCTCCATTCATAATATTCATCATCGGAACAGGTAATGTTACTTGTTTTGTTTTTGAAAGAGTTTTGATGTATGACCAAATAGGTTTGTTTTGTGATGCCGCTGTCACACGAGCGAAAGCAAGTGACACGCCAAGAATTGCGTTTGCACCGAGCTTCTTTTTATTTGGTGTTCCATCGAGTGCAATAAGGGTATTATCGAGTTCTCGTTGAGTGAATGATTTTTTAAGAATTGCTTTTGCAATAATGGTGTTTACATTGGCGACCGCTTTCAGTACACCCTTACCACAGTATCGTTTTCCGCCATCTCGAAGTTCCACAGCTTCGTACTTACCGGTTGATGCACCTGACGGCACAGCAGCTCGTCCAAAAGATCCATCAGACAGAATCATTTCAACTTCAACTGTAGGATTACCTCGAGAGTCGAGGATTTCACGACCGGTAATTTTTTTAATAAATGGAAGTTTTTTTGCAGAAGGCTTTTTCATAAAGATATGATAAAATTATTATAAATAAATACTAAACAAACACTGAACGAATACGGGTATGTGTATACAAGTATATAGAGTGTAGTATATCGTACCTGAGTTATAAAAAAAGCGCCCTTCGGGCGCTTTTTTTATTAGAGCATCATTTTGAATGAGTGTGAACTTGTGAGGTATTTTCTCAATCTTCGTAGTCTTTTGAAAAAACTTTTTTTGTGAGCTAGGCGATTATGTGTTGTTTGAAAATCGAAGTAGTGCATAGAATGTAATTAATTTTTTTAATATTTTTATTATATTCCGATATAAATGCTTGTCAACTTTTCTAGACTTACATAGTTGTGGATAACTTTCTTGTTTTTCTTCTAGAAACGACTATTATGTATGTATGCATATACTTCAAGAAAAACTTCTTATTCTCATAAAACAAAGTAACATTGGCTCGAAAACCCTTCGTGAAATTGGAGAGAAAATCGGAGAACAATATCCTCAGAAAATTAAGCATCACCTCGATCAGCTTGAGAAAAAAGGTTTTATTCGACAAGACAGAGCCCACGGTATTATCGAAACTAAAGGTGCAGGAAAAGTAACCAACTCTAATCTCCTTTCTGTTCCAATAGTCGGGGCTGCAAACTGTGGACCTGCGACCATTTTTGCAAACTCAAACATCGAAGGGTACCTCAAGATATCGAGCGCGCTTTTGCGTAAAAGAAAAAACATTTTTGCAATTCGAGCAATGGGTCTTTCAATGAACAACGCTAAAGTTGGAGGCAATACTATTGAGGACGGAGATTACCTTATTATTGATAGCGACGATCTCATCCCACAAAACGGAGATATCATTCTTTCGGTTATAGATAGTATGGCAAACATTAAGCGATATATTTGGGACGAAGAAAACGAACAAATAATCCTTGTATCCGATTCTTCTCGCGACTTCCCCCCTATTTATATTCATGAGGATGACAGCTTCATAATTAATGGTAAAGTAATACAAGTTATTAAAAAACCTAAGTATTAGACTAACCAATCAGTAATTTATGAAAATAATCGAAGAGTTTAAAGAGTTTGCTATTAAGGGCAACGTAATTGATCTTGCTGTTGGTGTCATCATTGGTGCTGCATTTGGAAAGATTGTCACCTCTCTTGTAAACGACATTATCATGCCACCCATTGGGCTTCTGACTGGTGAGGTAGATTTTAGTGAGAAAGCTATTGTTATTAAGCAAGCAAGCGAAAGCGTAGAAGCGGTTACGATTAACTACGGAATTTTCATAAACAACACAGTAAACTTTATTATCGTAGCTTTTGCGATATTTATAATTATCAAGCAAATTAATAAAATGAAACGAAAAGAGGAAGCGAAGCCCCCCGCTGAGAAAAAAGAATCTGCAGAAATCACACTACTACGAGAGATTCGAGACTCTCTCAACAAATAAATCTTTCAGAAAAAACTTTTTTGCGCATTTTTCTAGCTTCTATGTATTCACACTCACATCCGGCAGAACAATTTCTCCTGCTTCTCTTTTTCTATCTCGCCTGTTTGATAATTGTTTAGTAATATACTTACCGGCAAGAATATTAATAAACATTGGTGCCAAGAAAGTACTCACGATACTCAATACAACTAAAGTAGTGACGAGTGTAGAATCGATAATACCTAGCTCCATCCCAGTGAGCGCAACCGCGAGAGTAGTTGAGAGTTGCGGCATGGTCGCAACACCAATCAGGCTGCTTTCAGATTTATTATATTTTAACTTTCTTCCAGCGATATATCCACTAACAAATTTTGAAATTGTTGAGCCGAGAACAATAGAAACGAGCAAAAGAAGAGTTGAGGCTTGAGGGTTTGCAAAAACTAAGATATCTGTTTTTGCACCAATAATAACAAAGAAAATTGGAATAAATATACCATATCCAATTGATCGTAGTTGCTTCTTAAGTGCTTCGTGCGTTATTGCATCAGCAAGAATAATTCCTGCAAAAAAAGCTGAGATAATTGGGTGCAGACCGAGGAATGTAAATATAATTACTGTCCCGATAAGCAAGACAAGAACTGCGCGCAACTCTTGCTCAAAAATATCTTGATCTTTATGAAATTGTTTTTTGAAAAACTCACGAACCAGTGGGATAATCTTTCGAAAAAGATAGAAGAGAACGATAAGTACCGGATATAAAATAAAGTACGGTACTCCACCCGTATAATCAAGAATTTGGAGAGTGAATGAAAGAAGGAGTAAGCTTGCGACATCTTGAACAATAGTGGCCGCAACAATTGTTCTCCCTACATCCGTCCGAATTAATGAGGCAGATTCGAGAGATGGAATCACAATCGCAATCGAAGATGATATGAAGATTATACCAACAAGCATTGCTGCAACAAAAGAATATCCGAAAAGCATGGCTATACCGAAGCCAACTATAAACGGTACCAATCCATTTATAAGAGCGATTGTAGTTACTTTACGAAAATAATTCTCTCGTGACTTATGAAAAAGGTTTGTCTCAAGACCAGCCATGAACATGACGAATATGAGCCCGATTTCTGAAAAGAAATTTGTTGTTTCACTAATTTGAATAAGGTCGAAACCTTGGGGACCAATTACCATTCCAGCCACCAGAAGAGCAATCACCCAGGGCATATTAAACTTTTTAAATAACTCTGAAAAGAAAAGACTTGCGAAGAGAATGATAAAAAATGGCCAGAGCAAAATATTCATGTTTACTCTTTAAGATTCTTATCTTTTTGCTCTTTTTTCGCTTGAACTTTCTCAGCTTTCTCTTTTGAAATCTCCTCTTCTTCTTTCTTAATTTTTTCTATTTTCTTTTCTGCTAAATCACCAGATGTATAAAACTTGAGCATAGAAAACACCACGAGACTTCCCATGACAATACCCAATAGGTTAAAGAGGAATACAAAAACATAAAACCGTGCCTGTTCTAAATCGCGAACTGATAACCACATTGCTCCACTACACAATGGTGGCACCAATGACACTGCGATAGATATGCCAGGAAGAATATCCTGTGCTTCTTTCCGCGCCCACGCAAACGAAGCTGCCACACCAGATGCAACCGCAACTAAGAAATAAAGAAAGGCTGTCCGTGTTGAATTCTCAATAATTTGATTTTGAAATGCATTTTCAGGTAAACCAAACCAAAGTGAAAGAACTAATGTCACGAGAAACATGAAGACAAAAGACTTTATAATTGTCTTAAGTGTTTGGATAATAACGACAGGCTTTGATATTGTTATTCCGAGTGCAAGCAACAATACAGGTGTTAGCACTGGAGTAATTAACATTCCACCTATCAAAATTGCAGTATTGTTTAAAAGTAGTCCTGATGTTATAACCACAGACGAAAGAATAAGGAGTGTTATGTAGATTCCATTAGGTCGACTATCATTGACCAGGTCCTCAACTGCATGATATGCCTCCTTCTTAGTAATATCTAGAAATGATTTTTGTTTTGCCATGTGATATCTATTATATAAGTAAAAGTCGAAAAAGGCATCCCCAGGGTATTAACAAGTTATCTGAAAGTAATCCAAATCAAAATATGAGAATTTTTTAGACTATGTACAAATCTTGATTATATCCTCCCACTCCGACATATTCAGCTTCACCCCTGAGGATTTTTTCGTACTGTTCACACTCCCGACAACCACCCTTTGGACAATCATAAGCTTTATCTTCTCTTGTTTTTTTAACTTTTTTTCCAAGCTCGAGTATTTTTGCATATGAATCATCGAGGTCTGGTAGTTCTTTAGAAACAAAACTATCGTCTGATTGTAGATACCAATAAAACGCACCTGAAACTTTTCGTTTTTGGCAATATTTCATAATAAGGGTATAGATTGGAAGTTGCAGTGAACTACTGTCTTCTTTATTCATACCTGTTTTAAAGTCATATAGCTCAACAGTGTCGGAATCTTTTACATATCGAATCCAATCAATTTTTCCACAAAGAATAATTCCCTCCTCTTCTGACAAAAAGAAATGCGGTAACTCTTCTTTCATGCGAATAGTTTTGTCGAGAAATAAGGAAGGATTATCTATCGCCCTCTGTATCATCATCGTACCGCGGGCTTTAAACTCTTTTTCTTGTTCTTCGTCGGAGAAGCCGCCTTTTTTTCCAGAAACCTTTTCCCACTCTTTTTCATATTCTTGATGAAGATCTAGACTCATCCTTTCATCCGCTTTATATGCGACTAAACCCTCGAGCACGTTGTGGACCGCAATACCTAAAGACATGTACGGTGTCACAATACTCATCTTTCTGCGGGTTTTAGGATTCTTATAAACGTTATGTAAGTAATAGAGTTTTGGACACTTAAGATAGTCACCTAGTGACGAGTGCGATATCCAAACTGCTTTATATTTATCAATCATGAATATAGTATAACAAATTAATATAATAATTAAAAAGCTGCGCCTGCGGCGCAGCTTACTAGAGCCTAAGAAATAAACCTCCCGAATGTAATATCGTTTTCTATACGAGAATAGTAGCGACGCATTACATCCCGGGCTTGATCAGACATCTGAGTTATTGCTTTCAGGGGGTAGAACCAATCTAGTTTAGACTCGTGACTCCGCTCTAACCACATTGAAGGAAGTAGGGCGTATGAGGTAATCACGCTATTCTTGAAGGCAATTTGCTGAAAGCCTAGAGGATAATCAAACTGATCGATACGAATATCGAACATTTTGCGTGCAAGCTCACACGCATACTCCTCTGGTGGTTCGCTCCATGGAGCAATTCCCATTGGAATTGATAACTCTCCATCAGTATTTCTTTGTAAGAGAATAGCTCCCTTTTTCACAAAAAAAAGACTGATTTGATATATATCAATGACATTTTGATTGTCCGCTTCATGCAAATCACTACCTGACTCACTCCGATTTTGTTTTTGTGCTAATGTATTTTTCATAATTCTTCTCCTTAGATAGACTACTCCTTTGAAATGAAATAACCCTAAAATAGCTATGACATTAACCTAAAAGCATGTATGATTGTGTCATTATTCATTATCTACACTTTTATGCTTTTTTTTCTAGGAAGAATACTACTCGGCTCATTCTTTATCACAAATGGCGTTCAACAGCTCGCTAATATAAAAAAATACGTCAAGTACGCTAAGAGCAAGGGAGTCTGGTATCCAGAAAAACTTGTTCCAATAGCTGCATACCTGCTCATTATTAGCGGACTTGGCATCATTGCATGGATTCCATTTTTATGGATTTCCACAACTTTTTTGATTCCTTTTCTGATTATTGTTAATATAAAGATGCATGCGTTCTGGAAGCTAGAAGGTGATGAGAAGGATAAAGAATTTTTGTTCTTTATGTACAACTGTGCACTCATCGGTGCGTTACTCATCTTTATAAATTAATTACAAACTATTTAAAAAACATATGACAAAAAACATAATCATTGCAGTACTTATTATCATTTTCGCTATTGCCATTTACCTTTACAGTGTCTCTCAAAAACAAGACGCGACACTTGATAGTATTTCAAAGGCAGAGGTAGTAAATGAAGCTGAACAAGCCGATAAAAAACTTCCGGAAGGAAACAGTATTCTTATCACAAAAACTTCGGCAGGACTTGTACAACCAAACGCATCAAATGATTCTGTTGCAATTAACACGGAAGAAACGTTTATCACCTTCACTGGATACAAGGTTGGCGGTGAACATGTCGGAAGCTTTGAAACAATACAAGCTGAGCTTATAGTACAAGACAAATCAATCAAGGGAGGACTTATTACCATGGACACATCGTCAGTTCGAACAGACACTGCAGCAGTAGATACTCATCTACAATCTACAGACTTCTTTGATGCTGAAAAATACCCTACAGTTACATTCCTCGCATACGACATTATCTTTAATGACGCCGATCAAACAGCAAACCTCAAAGGATCAATGACACTTCGTGGAGTAACGCAAGAGCTCAGTATTCCACTTACAGTTCTTGCAAACGGAATTGCAGCTGACTTCAAAATATCAATGAAAGATTTTGGAATTGAGTATCCAGCCACAAAAGATGAAGTTCGAATCCAAGCTCAAATAGTACTACAATAGATAGTACTACAATAGATAGTACTACAATGGAAAAGCACCTATTTCGTAGTAGATGTTTTGAAGTAAGTATGAAACTATTTATCGATTTGCTCCTTATCGGGAACAATAACATTGTAGATTATTCCGAGTAGAAAACCGTATATCAAATGACCCCATAGTGCAGGCAAAAACATCGCTGGACCGTAAAGATCCACGGTGTTTTTTAGTAGAGACCACATAATCAATGTACTTATTGTCCAAAGAATAAAACCGAAGATGCATCCATACAACAAACCTTTTGCATCAGTATTGATATGTACCCCAAAGGTAATACTAAAAATAACTCCAGCAATAATACTAAGTATTATATGCACGATAAATAAGAATACGACGGGTGCGTGCATCATAAATGAAATAAAATCAAGTATACCTGTCATTCCAAGCATTGCGCCGAACCCGATACCAGCAATGAAACCTCCCTCAACCCCTCTCACAATATGTTTTATATCTATATGCATCATATCTCTAGTATACAATATTTATCTAAGAATTAATTGTAACTTTCTAAAGTTACGCTTCCCTACTTGAATAACGTCATTATTAGAAATTTTGACTTCTTCTGTTTTTACAACGACCTGATTTATACGTACGCCTCCTTGGTCGAATGCACGTTTTGCTTTTGATTTACTTTCAGCGAGACCAATTTCTACAAGTAAGTCTGCTATTTTCCAAGTCGACACGTTTACTACAACATCATCAATATCATCGGGAAGCGCGCCATCTTGAAACTGCTTATTAAAAGCCTTTTCTGCAGACTCTGCAGAATCAGCATCGTTATAGATTGCGACAAGCTCCTTTGCCATTTGTGCTTTTATGTCTCTTGGATTATCAGTTGCATCCAACTTTTCTTTAATTACCCGCAAATCCTCATCAGACAAGTCGGTACAGAGTCGAAAGTAATCGTAAATAAGCTCATCCCCGACAGTCATAAGCTTTCCAAACATATCGTTTGGAGCATCATCTATCCACACCGCATTTTGCCACGTCTTACTCATCTTTCGCCCATCAGTTCCAAGCAGAAGTTCGTACAAAATAACATTCTGCTGAGGCTGCCTGAAATATTTTTGAACTGTTCTTCCTGCCAAAATATTAAAAAGCTGATCATTTCCTCCAATCTCAATATCTGCATTAACTGCAACAGAGTCATAGCCTTGAAGTACTGGGTATAGGAATTCCTGGAGACCAATTCTTTTATTGTCTTCATATCTCTTTGAGAAATTATCTCTTTCGAGCATTTGCGCCACAGAGAAAAGTTGTGAAAGTTCAAGAAAATCTCCCAAATTCATGGTATTAAACCAAGTGCTATTGTAGTGGATTTCAGCTTTTGAAAAATCGAAAATATGTCCAAGTTGTTTTTGAAATGACTCAACGTTTTCTTTAATTTGATCCATGCTGATTACACCTCTTTCACTTTCTTTATCTGATGTATCTCCGATTTGAGCAGTAAAATCACCCACAATCAAAACAATTGTATGACCCATTTTTTGTAAATACTGCAACTTGCGCATAACACTCGCATGTCCAATATGTATTCGAGGTCCCGTTGGATCTATTCCATACTTAACACGAAGCGGAGTATTTTTTTTAAGCTTAGCTTCTAATTCTTCCTTTACGATTGATTCCGTTGATCCTCTCCATACGAGATTGTAGTAGTCTTTCATATTTTTATATTAACATAGATTATTTTACTACCACTACTCCTACTTACTCCTACTTCATAAATCCATGCTCCACCACCTTCAAAAAGGCTATTGTCATCTCAGAATTATTAATAAGGTAAACGCTCGCAACCCCTCCAATAACTGCAACAGCCGCAACATAATATAAATATTTTTTCATATTTATATTATATATACCATACAAACCAATTACCATAGCTAACCTGTTGATATGTTTTACACTCTTTCTGGCAATTCAATATTAAGTAACACGAAAGCTTTCTGCATTACATCAGCGACTACTTCACTCGCAAGAAGTTTTCTCATCGTTTGGGTAATATCTTCCGAAATTATTTTTTCCTCAGCATACATTGCATTATAGTCGTGAGCAATTGTCAACAAGAAGTCAACGAGAAGATTCGGTGAATTATCTTTTATTGCAGCGAAAATAATATATGGAAGATAGAGATTATTTAAAACCGCTTTTCTTTCCAAAGAATCATACACGAAAGTATTAATACTGTTCATTTTACTATTGTCATTATTGCTGTCGCTATCTTTCAATTTTCTAGACAGAGATGCATCACCTTTCGCTTTCGCAAGAAGCGATTGGATTCGAGAGTGTGTGTACATAACATACACACCACTATCTCCAGAAAGTGCAATTGACTCTTCAATGTTCAAAAGTATGTTTGTTGTTCGTGCAGCTCGCAGAAGCGAATATTTAATAGCTCCGACAGCGATTTTTTCTGCGAGCTGATCATCGTACTCCCTATCGAGAACAAGAAGTGATTGCTTTACCATATCTATCAGCGTATCGATATGGATTACTCCGCCGTCCCGCGAGCTCATTTTCTTTACTACACCTTCTGCATCTTGCAGAGTTACGAGTCCATAGGATATATGAGTAAACTCATCAAGACTCCCAATACCGAGTTGCTCACAACATGCATATACCTGCTTCATTGCCATCGTTTGCTCTGAACCTGTTACGGTAATGAGATGGTCTGCGTTATGCTTTTCCTTCTTGAGCTTTGTGAGCGCAATATCCTGCGTAATATATAGAGATGTTCCATCTGATTTGAGAAGAATTGTTTCAGGAATATTATATGTTTCTTTGAGCTGAGTAAGCACCGCACCATCTTCAAGTGTTGTAAATATTCTCTTCTGCACGCCTTGTTCAACAAGTTCCTTTCCTTCCAAATAATGTTCGTGCTCGTGCCACTGCATATCCCAATGATTTCCAATACGATCGAGTGTTGCTTCCATCCCGCTATGCGCAATATCGATAATATATTTCCATAATGCTCGTACATGGTCGTCGTTATTTTCCCAGTCCACAACAAGTTGCCGCACTTTTTCTTCGGCTTCAGGATTATTCTTTGCATCATCACTTCCGATTGCATAGCACTTGTCTACAAAAAAATCAGATTTTATTTCGAGTGACTCAGGAGTATTCCATTCGTCTTTATGTTCGATCCAATACGATATATCTTCTATCCTTGCACCTTCTTTTTTCTGCGAGATGAGGTATCCCCACATTGCTTTTGCAATTGCGATTCCCCTATTGTTATCAACCATTTCTGATATAACCTTTGCGCCCGCTGCTTTGTAGAGCTGCACGAGCGACATTCCAATAAGGTTATTTCGCAAGTGTCCAACATGCATCGCTTTGTTTGGATTTGGAGAAGTATGCTCAATAGCGACTACTTTGTTTTTGAGTGACTCGTTATTTCCGTAGGCTTCAGGATTCTGCAGGACATCATGTGAGAGATCTGTCAGAAATGCATCAGTGACCCGAATATTTATGAAGCCCGGCATTACAGCCTCAAGTATAAAAAGGTTTTTAATATCAGAACCTGAAGCATCATTGTCTAGTAAATTTACAGTGTCAGAATTATATTTCTCTACTAGCTCCTGCGCAATGGCGATTGGTGCCTTGCCAGCATGCTTTGAAATCTGAAATGCGATATTCATCACAAGATCTGCTTTTGTTTTGTCAGACGGCACAGTAAGCTCAGGGAAAATATCCTCGATACTATACATATCAAGAATTATTTTTTGTATATATACTACGAGAGCTTTTTGTGCTTCCTGTGTTTTCATCAAATTAATACGACTTCGCGAATAATACTCGTTTTGTAGAAGACTTGCCGCTTTTGACACAAACTCCAGCTTGTTGCTGTGCGTCGAATGGAACGCATCGAATCGTTGCTGTGGTTGCTTCTTTGATGGCCAGCTCGTCTTCTGCGTCTCCTGACCAATGTGCGAAAACAAACTTGTCGTTCTCGATAGCTTGTGTGAATTCTTCCCACGTATCAACAGTGACAGTATTTTCTTCTCGGCGCGCGAGGGCGGTCGCGAAAAGATTGTCCTGAATTTCTACAAGGAGGGATTCAATTTTTTGTTGAACATCAATGATTGGTGTAGTGTGTTTTTCTCCCGTGTCTCGTCGAACGAGAACGACTTGATTTTGAGCGAGGTCCTTTGGGCCGAGCTCGAGTCGAAGTGGCACACCTTTCTTTTCCCATTCAAAGAATTTCTCACCTGGTCGAAGCGGTCGCAAGTCTGCCTCAGCTCGAATACCAGCTTCGATAAGCGCTTCTTCGATTTCCTTTGCTTTTGCATCAACAACAACTCGATCTTCTTCTGATGGAGCGATAGTTGTAATGATTGTCTGGATTGATGCCATTTTCGGCGGAACAATTATTCCTTTATCGTCACCATGCACCATAATAAGTCCTCCAATTGAACGGGTTGAGAGTCCCCAGCTCGTTTGATACCCGTATTCTTTTTCTTGATTTTCATTCAGAAAAGAAACTTCAAAAGGTTTTGAAAAATTTTGTCCAAGATTATGTGATGTTGCAAACTGCAAAGCTTTTCCGTCTTGCATCATTGCTTCGATAGTATATGTATCCTGCGCTCCTGCAAATCGCTCAGATGCAGATTTTACTCCAGGGATAACTGGAATTGCCATATAGTTTTCTGCGAGGTCTCGATAGATTTCGAGCATTTGACGTGCGCGATCATCAGCTTCAGATGCAGTTGCGTGAACCGTGTGACCTTCTTGCCATAGGAATTCTGTTGTTCGCAAAAAGAGTCGTGTTCGCATTTCCCAGCGAACGACGTTTGCCCACTGATTGAGAAGAAGTGGCAGATCGCGATATGAATGAATCCATCCAGAAATAGTTTCGTAGATAATAGTTTCGGAGGTCGGTCGGACCACAAGTGGCTCATCGAGCTTCTTTCCTCCAGCGTGAGTGACCATTGCGACTTCGGGCGCAAATCCTTCGATATGATTTTCTTCACGTTTGAGAAGACGCTCAGGAATAAGCATTGGAAAATAAGCATTTTTGACACCAGTTTTTTTGAACTGTGCATCGAGATGCTTTTGAATCGCTTCCCAGATAGCATACCCGTATGGCTTGATTACCATACATCCCTTAACCGGCGAATGCTCAGCCAAATCAGCTGCAGCAATCACATCTAAGTACCATTGCGAATAATCTTCCTCTCTTGTGGTTATTTTTTTCTCATCTTTTGACATTGTGCTAATACTACTCTATTTGAGGGGAGTTTTCAAACGGATTGAGATGTGACTATGACGGGGCAGAATATTTTACTTACTGTTTTTTTCTAAGAAAGTCTTGCTTGTTACGAAAAAATGACAGTTCTCTATATGATTTAGCATTTGGAACTATTTCACCGTCTGCCATAGGTAATCCTTCAATTACATGATTCCATACTTCTTTCCATTTATTTAATCTAATCGGCTGACTACCAACAGGATGAAGAGTAATTGTAGTTCTGTCTTCAAAGGTTTCTACTTTTATTTCAATAGAAGATTCGTGAAAGTACATTAGAACTTTTTCAGGAATAACAATATTTCTATTATGAAAATCTATGAACTGGTCTCTTTCAGTTTTCTCCCTGAATCCAGATTGAAAAGTTACACACCCTTTCTTTCGAGCAATAAGCACAGCCTCCCTCACTTGCGACGCGAGAAAATCAACATATACACCTAGTTCATACTCCTCATCAGTAGCGAGACGATCTTGCACTTCTAGCTCTCTACGAGAAGCATAAACGTCTTGAATCTCATACAATCTTTCCATTCTTTCAATAAATTTAGTCGCATCTTCTGTAAGATTTTTCACACCTTTTAAACATGTCGAGACTTCTTCCTCATTCTTCTCTTCCAAAAAATGTAACAACTCCTGCTTTGTTTCAGATCGTTTAGAGTAAAAATCATTTATGCGATTTCTTAACGAATCTCCTTCCTCAAGAAAGTTTTCTGCTGCTTGAATATACATATTTGTAATATTTTCTACAGATTCACTGAGTCGATCTGTATTTATCTCATACTTATTTTGAGGTAATCTTTCCATTTTTATATTATAACTTAAATATACCAAGAACTAATACAACCCAATCTGATAGCTTCTGCGACTACTCACTAAAGAGCCGAGCGATGCGGACTTCCTGATAATCAAACTTTCCTTTATGCTTTTCATATATCGGTTTGAGTTGGATAGTCTTCGTTGCTTTGAAACTCTTTGCGACGGCTTTATTATACGGAATATAGGCAATGTCTTTTGTACCAATCATTTTTTCTTTGAGAAGCTTCTCGATATGTTCGATGATGGTACCTTCGGAAATGTCGCGTTCAGTTGCCATATCTTTGATACTTTTTTTCTTGAGTACTAAGTCCTTGGTTTTTTCATATGTACTTTTTGGAGTACCGATTTCTTTCTTCTTCTTTTTCTTTGTTGGTTTTTCTGAACCTCCAATCTTTATTAAAAATTCTTTGTGATATGTATCGATATTTGTTGAAGGAGTTTTTTCAAGTCGACTGACTGAGATACTTGAATGATCCTTGAGATTTTTATCAAATTCAAGTACTCGCGGATGGATTTGAAATGCTTGCTGATTGATACCAACAAGGTGCAATCCTTCCATTGAGCGGACACGCGAAAGTGCCACATATCCCTGACCCGGAACGAAAGCCTTTGAGAGGTCGATAAGAGCCTCATCAAGAGTCATTCCCTGGCTTTTATGCACTGTGATAGCCCATGCGAGCCGGAGCGGAACCTGAGCGACTTCTCCTAAAACATTACCGTTTTCCTCGATTGCCCAAGTTTGGGGCTGGGCGGTGAACTCTCGACCGTCTGATGTTTCGACGACAGGGTGTCCATCACGAAAACCTGTTATCTCACCTGTTGTTCCGTTGACATATCCAGCGACTGGGTTGTTTTTGACGAACATAACACGGGCGCCGACGCGCACCCGAAGGGTGCGCGGTGCCAAACACCCCCGTATCAATGCATCCACCATATTAGGCTTTCCTTTTGTTGTCATCTCATAAACCTTCTCATCACCCTTCACTTTCTGAAGTCGCTTCATATTATGCTCATCAACATTCATATTATGCGTGAACAAACGCGTCATGTCTTTTTCTTCTTTGACTATTCTCGCATTAATATCTTCTGCCAATCCTTCTGAAATTTCACCTGAGCGAATCTCATTTAAAATAGTGAGAAGATTATCGTTCCCTTGTCGATACTGTTCTTCGAGATAGCACACGTGGAGTTTTGCCTCTCGCCATGCACGAGACAAGAAAGCAAACGGTGTCGGGAACACAGTTTCTTCAGTTTGTGATTCATATGAATAAGTATCGTCCATATCAACACGGAGTGTCTCTTGTTTGCGGACAGCCTTATTTCCCTTTTCAATTGGCGGGAGCTGAAAAAAGTCTCCGGATATCACAACTTGCAAACCTCCAAATGGCTCAGCTGACCTTTTGAAAGTTTTACAAACCCTATCGACCATATCGAGTGTTGCATCTTTGAGCATTGATACCTCATCAATCACGAGCACCTGCACTTTTTCAAATCGTTTCCAGAGATACTGTTTTTGCTCCATCGCATCGATATCATATTCACTGAGGAAATCCTTGATACCGATTCCTGCCCACGAGTGAATCGTCACACCTCCAATATGCGTCGCGGCAATACCAGTCGAAGCGGTGATAGCAACATCGACTCCTCGATCCTGCAAATACGCAGTGTATGCATTGAGTACATATGTTTTTCCAGAACCGGCAGGTCCCGTCAAAAAGACATTTTTTCCCATCTTAAGGATTTTCAGTGCTTCATCTTGCGTCATGCATCGAGTATATCATAGCGAAAGAAAATCTATTTAAAGTGACTTCGTTATTCCCCAGAACCCATCTTCTGCCGCCTTACCAAATAAACCGTAAAACACCAGACCGCAAAAGCTAACAGAATTCCTCCCAGCACATCAGTAAGCCAGTGTACATTCATGACGATTCGACTCAGTCCGATGAGAATCGCATATGTGGCGCAACTTATGACGGTCGCACCGCGGATAAGCTTACTTTTGGTTGTATGATACACTCCCCAAATCACAAGGAACATAATAATGAAAGCTCCGCTTGTATGTCCACTTGGAAAACTCCGCATGTCATAGAGAGTAGCTTGTTCATCAGGTCGCCATCTTCCAAAAAATTGCTTAGTGGCATCTGTCAAATAACTCGTTGCAGCTGAAGCGATAAAAAAACCCGCAATCACATCAAGCTTTCGAATCATAATAAGTACAACTACAAGTATCAGATACAATGCAACATTCTTATATGAATTTGTGATGGCAAAGAAAAATCCTTTCACATCTATAGGTGTATAGGTCTGCGCAATGTACTGCACAAAGAGATCAATTGGATTATTTGGAAACAGAGTTACGAGCAATCCTATAATCACAAAGAGAAATAACGAGGACCCACCAACCCAGAGAATGTTTACGTCCTTCTTGAGGAATGTTTGTATTTTTATTAACATATTTAAAAGTATACGGGAAAAGAAAAAATCGACTGCGTCGATTTTTTCCAGTAATTACTTACTTCTTCGCTTCGCTTTAAGTGCTGCGAGTCGCTCTACTTTAATGAGAGTTCGCTTTGCAGTCTTGTGTGATCGCGACTTGTTATTCTTTGTATTTGTTGCTTCTCTTTTTGCCATGACAGTACTATATACTATGAAAATAGTTTCGTCTACATCTCTGAATCACAATCATGCATTACTCCAGCACCGCCTTCACCCTCCGCACCCCTGCAGAAGAAGACTCTTCCTTGGTAATTCTAAAAGTTCCACGGATTGCAGATGTCCGTTCAACGTGAGGTCCCCCACATAATTCTCGAGAATACACAGTACTATCTGGTCCTGTAATTGTGTAGACCGTCACTTTTTCTGGATATTTCTCCCAAAAGCTTCCCTCCACAGTCTCATCTGCTCGTGCGGCCTCCTTATCCATAATTTCCGTCGACACCTGTGCATCGGTCGCAATAACATCGTTTACAAAAAGTTCAACTCTATCGAGTACTTCTCGCGTCACTTTTTCTGGATGAGTAAAATCAAACCGAAGTCGCTCAGCAGTGATGCTCGAACCAGCCTGATGAATCTCTTTTCCAAGTTCCTTGCGAAGTCCTGCGAGCATAAGATGAGTCGCAGTATGGTACTCAACTACTTTTTCTGATGAATCAGCGAGACCTCCTTTGAATTTGTGCTCGGCACCTTTTCGCGAAGCGTCTTGATGTTTCTTCATTTCTTCGTTATATGTATCCATGTCGACTGACATCCCTTTTTGTTGTGCGAGTTCTTGTGTTAGCTCAATCGGAAAACCATATGTAGTGAAAAGCATATATGCGTCATGTCCCGACACATCTCCATCTGGTAGCTTTTCGAAATGTTTAATTCCTTTGTCGAGGGTTTTTCGAAATTGAGTTTCTTCGTTTGAAATCGCTTCGAGAATCGTGTGCGAGTTTTTCTTGAGTTGCGGATAGTGGTCGCCATACTCTGCGATTACAACCTCTGCAATATTTTTGAGTGAATCACTCGGCATATTGAGTGCATCGGCATGCCGAACAGCTCGACGAAGAAGTCGTCGTAAAATATATCCCTGATCGGTGTTTGATGGATGCACTCCATCTCCGATGAGAAAAGTAGAAGCACGCACATGGTCAGCTATGATTCTTCGCGAAACGTGTGCAGTCTCAAGATCAGGTCGTTCGGCCAGCGCATCAATAACATTGAAAAGTGGTGAGAAAAGATCAGTATCAAAAATATTGTCCTTTCCCTGCACCACCGCAGTCACTCGCTCTAGACCAGATCCAGTGTCGACATTTTTTGAAGCAAGTTTACCAATAACTACACCGTCTTTCTTTTCGTATTCCATGAAAACATTGTTCCAAATTTCGACGACTTTTTGCTCGTCATCGGCTTGTATATATTCTTCTTTTGTCAGACCTTCTGTGAGAGTTCCGGTGACATCATAAAACATTTCAGTGTCTGGCCCGCATGGTCCATTATCTCCTGGACTCCACCAGTTTGATTCGGCACCCATAAAAAAGATTCGCTTTTCCGGGTCGAGCCCCGCAGCTTCAAAAATTGATTTCCAGATTTCGTATGACTCGGCGTCTTTTGGAGCATTTTCGTCACCTTCAAAAATTGTCACATATAGTCGATTGATATCGAGGCCAAATCCTTCTTCTTTTGAAGTGAGGAGTTCGTGACTCCATTCTATTGCTTCTTTTTTAAAGTAATCACCAAGTGACCAGTTCCCGAGCATCTCAAAAAAAGTAAGGTGCGTATTGTCACCTACTTCGTCAATGTCGTTAGTGCGGACGCACTTTTGTGCATCCACGAGGCGCTTCGCGCCCGTTGGATGTGCCTTACCCATCAAATACGGCACAAGCGGTTGCATACCAGCAGTATTAAAAAGAACCGAAGGATCGTTCTCTGGAACAAGTGGCCCCGAAGGAATAATGATGTGTTGTCGCTTCTCAAAGAAATCGAGAAATCGTTTGCGAATAGTGTTTCCTGTCATGTAGGGAACTATACCAAAATGGAACCCGCCAAACAAGGAGCCTTACCGAAGAAGGAACAGAGACTCTGTTATTTATTGAGCCATTTTGCGTAATCGGATTCCATTTTTTCAAATGACTTACTATTATCTGTAATTTTTTCTTTTCCACTCACCATTGAGATTTCTGCGTTGAGATTAATGGGTGTTACTTTGAGAGTATTTTTCTTTTTAAACTGCTCACGCTCTTTCACAAGATTGCGTGCATTTCGAATAACGCTATCAACACTTCGCGTACTTTCTTTAATCCAAGCATCTGGAGAGAGACTCTTTCCCGTAGCCATTTTGATAAAATCTTTAAACGAATGCTTCGCGCCGAGTGCCCAGACTTTTGTCATTTCTTTTCCAATATTTTTATTGTCGACAATGTAGCCGTATTTCTTTTTAAAATATGCTCGCCACTGAGTTTGTGCGAGCTCTGCTAATCCATATCCGTGATATGAACACGCACTTGACCACGAGTAGATATGTGGAACATTCAAAAGCAACAAAGAATCCTCGCTCATATCAGTAAACTTTGTATAATTTTTTCGGGCGATTATTTTGAGGTTTTTTTTAGTAAGTTTTTTGCATTCATAAATATCTCTCTCGAAATTACACATCATAATGATAGATGAAAGTCCGAGCGGTCTTCGAATGCTGAGCTTTTTGAGTTTTCGCTCAAAAAGCTCTAACGGATATGTTTCTCCTTTCTTATTTTTTGCATATGATTGCTTCCATTCAAAACTACTGTGGACAGTGTCAAAAAACATACTTTGCGTTTCAGCCCAGGCAGTCGAAGCTGGTGGATATTCACTATTGAGACACGTATCTTTTTGTACAGTGTTCAAGTAATGTGCGGCGTGACCTCCTTCATGAAAAAGTGTATTGTATCCTTCGCTCGCTGAACCAACCTGTCCGTAGACTACATTGCAAGTAAAGTTTGCCTGCCCAGGGACTCGTTGGCGCTTATTTTTATCGTCATTACTATTGCCGTTGTTGTTCTTGCTATTTGCATAATGAACAATCGTCGGCCAGTGACAAAAACCGTTCGCATACTTACCTTTTCGATCGAGTAAATCAAGTTGTATAGTGCCGCCCTTGCAGTCAACCCCCATTCGTTCGAAACTCTGTCCCCAACGAGTAAGCGCTTCGTCAAATGGAAAGTACTGATCTTCCTCCTTCACAAAATCTCCTGACATCATATATCCCATATTCCACGGCTTTCGCACGCCTGGCATTTTCTTTTCAAGTTCTCGCATATCTTTGAAAGCAAATTTTGTTTTTTCGTAAATTGGATCAAATACTGCAAAGAGTTCTTTCTTTGTCATGCATTCTTCTTGCATAAGTTTAAATGCGTAGAAATCTTCAAAGCCAAGCCCTTCCGCATACTGATTGAGGAGCGAGACATATAAAATGTAATCATCAAGATTTGTGTCAGCTAATTCTTCACAGGCCTTGAAGCAGGCTTTTCTGATTTTCTCATCATCATGCGTCGATATCATGATTCTCATTGCAAGTTTCGAAGTTTTAATAAATTTCTTTGACTTCGGGTCAACATACCCTTCTTTTCTGGTCGTCATTTTCTTTTGCATGCGAGATTCGATTTTTGTGATTTCATCTTTAAGCCTTACGAGCTCTTGTGGAGTTTGATAGAGTTCGAAAAAGTTCTTCCAAATGAGAAGTGATTCTTTTTGGCTCTTATTCGGAGATACATTGAGGCAATCGATTATTTTATTTAAGTACTCAGTACTTCTTTGAAAAGTCTCAAGTTCTTTTTGCGCTATATCTTTTTTCTGACTCTTTTTTTGATCACCCATATATACAAGCCAGAATAACTCTTCGTATGTTTTATGGCGCAACACGTGCTCGGCTCGTAGAGCTTCTAAAAAATTATCTATTTCCTTTGGTAATATTTTCATGGCCATTTTTTTTGATACTCGCGATAATACTCGTTTCTTCATGTATCAAATTATAACAGTTAATGGCCCTTATACAATTTTACAGTCTTACTCAATACTCAAATTATTCTCTTGTGTATCGCACAGTACTATTGCTTTTTTATCAAAAATATTGTATGATATTAGTCGCGCTTTTTTTCAAAAAGCACTAGAAAAAATCAAAGAACATATGAAAGAAATAAATATTAATCCAGATCTGATGGTAGCACTCCAAAGCGTCGCAGGGAGAAAAGATGTTAAAATCTTCAAGGGGTTTCGTGTGCTGAATGTACAGTCACTCGAGCTCTCTTTGCGGGACTATCAAAAAAAAGGGTATGCAGAGGTGCAGGAGGAAATCCTCTTTCCCTCAAATAGGCTCTTGGAGCACGGAGGTCACCACATCATCTTATCTGAAAAACTCACATCAGGAACAGTATTTCTTGTGAAGACACTCGAGTGCTTTAGAACAATGGCGCTCGCAATTCGAATGAATAAGGAGTTTAAAGGTATTACAAGTCACGGAAAAACCCACGTTAAAAACAGCGTGTTTCTCGCGACAATAGTACGCGAAGGCGATGAGACTTCTTATTTGCTATATATGCAAAATGGAGAGAAGACATTTGCTTCGCAGTTTGATCAGGACCGCTGCCCTACTGTAGCAGCTTAAGCGCACGAAGTGCGTTTTTTTATTACAAAAATATCGTATCGACCATACAGTCTAGACCATTTTTAATAAGACTATATAATGAGCATAATGAAATCATCAAACAAAATATATACCACTCTCGCAATCATCGTACTTATTGCTGGTAGTTACGCTTTCTTCAATTCACGGGGACAAGAATTAATAATTACGAACTATTATGACGACGCGCCAACTTTACCAATCATCGTCATGGTCGGCGATAGTCTGGTTGAAGGATTTGGAGCAAGTAAAAGAAACTCACTTCCAGAACAACTAGGTAAAAAACTTTCCGTACCAGTACTTAATCTTGGTATCTCAGGAAGTACTACGCAAGATGTGCTCAGACGCGTCAACGATGTTCCTCAAAATGCCTACCTCGTAATTATTATTGCAGGAGGAAATGACGTACTCAAGAGAGTTCCTGAGGAAGAAACACTAGCAAATATGCAGGCAATCATTTCCCGTCTTCACGAACAAGGCTCAATTGTTGCCATCGCATCTGTGAAAAGTAGTTTCTTCGGAGAAGGATCTCTTACTCAAAAATATCAAGCAATTGCCAAAGAAACAGGCTCTATATACCTTGGGAGTATACTTAGTGGCGTATATGGAAATGATTCACTTATGAGTGATAGTATCCATCCTAACGATGCTGGCTATACAATTATTGCAGATAATATTCATGAATTAATCGAGCGATTTATTAATTAAATTAATAAACTAAATAGTAGACTTTGTTTTTCTTTACTTAAATTTTTTGATATAAGCTGGAACAAGTGAAATGACTCCTAGAACTACAAGTGCGCTTATAAAGCCTGGTGTCAAAATATCTGATATTTTTTGAAGTGTTGCGAGCTGCTCACCAGCATATGTAAATGCAAGGGTGCCTGGAATGATTCCTACAAACGTAGTCCAAAGGAAAGTAACGAAAGAAATATTTACAAAAGCTGGAACAATATTAACTACCCAGAAAGGAAATACTGGTACGAGCCGAAGAAATAATAAGTACGACGCACCGTTCTCATCAACCTCGCGATCAATCCTACTAATTTTTTTTTCACCGAGAAGTTTCCTAAAATATTCAGCTAATAAATATCGAGCTAACATAAAAATAATACTTGCTCCAAGTGTAGCGCCAACAATTACATATACTCCTCCTTCCAAAAAACCAAACAAAGACCCTCCAAGTAGCGTGATGAGTGTAGCTGCGGGAATTGATAGTGCAGTAAGTAGTGTATAAACTGAAATGAATGTCACTACCCAGAATATGTAATTAGTATTTATTTTTTCTAGTAGAATTTCTCTATATTCTTGAATTGATG